>Ga0209187_1002069_pt1 | contig 20330 bp, 17 predicted proteins | sample BantaG_FD_187430 | JGI IMG/M metagenome (GOLD analysis project Ga0209187, IMG submission 187430) | Marine algal microbial communities from Bantry Bay, Ireland - BantryBay_4 metaG (SPAdes) (version 2) | ecosystem: Host-associated > Algae > Red algae > Unclassified | place: Bantry Bay, Ireland...
TGTAATTTTGTCTTAAACTGTACGCATTGTATTTTTCTGAAAAAACACTTTGGTACATCTTTAGACAAAACAGATAATATACTCAATACCAATTACATCTAAAATTTCAATAAGTTTAATTCACTTCAAGAATAGTGGTAACTGCTTCGTTTTTTTTAATTATAATATTCATGCTTTGTTTTGTTCGTAAATTTGAACAAGTTTTTTGACATCATTTGATGCTGCTTCAGTAAGGGGTAATGAAAAAAGTATGCGATAAATCTGTTTGAAGTTATCAATAAAAATAAAATTATACACAATATCTTATCTATCCAAATAAAATTATATATATTTCCGTCTGAAAAAACGATATAACCCACTTTAATAGTTACGAATAATATAAAATTTAATATGAAATTTCTTTTTTCTATAATACTAATCATTGTATTGGGCGGAATCGCACAATTATTTCTTCCTTGGTGGACTCTGGTCGTAATAACTTTTTTAGTGGCTTTCGCTTTTCGTCTGAATAGTTGGCAAGGGTTTTTTGCGGGATTTCTGGGCATTTTTTTACTGTGGGCTATTTACGCTTTTTTTCTCAATCAAGCGAATGAAGGCATCCTTGCTTCGCGTATGGGCGATTTATTTTCTTTACCGGGTGGAGCATCAGGGACGTTGATTATCAGTGCTTTAGTCGGTGGTTTGCTTGGTGGCTTGGGAGCAGTTACGGGAACATTCGGGCGAGAATTATTATGAAACAAACACCTCAAACATGTTAAATTTGCCATAAAAAACACACTTTGAATACAAATCATTAAAATTATGCTATCTTAGCTTTTTTAATTTAAAATGCTCATTTTATGTCTATCGCAAAAATATCTTCTTTTATTCTAATATTATTTGTTTTCATCGGATGTGGTGGTGATACCAATACAAGTAATACCACTGATACAACTACAACTACCACTTCGACAACGTCTTCGACCACACCCAATCTACCAACTGCTACAAATGAAAAAGGTGAACCTGCCCTAAATGCCGCAGGGATATGGCACTACACTTGTCCGAGTGGCTGTGAAGGTGGCGGTGCTACTGCTATTCCTTGCCCCAAATGTGGAACGACCCTGGCACACAATACGGCTTATCATAATAATGGCAATACAACGACAACAACCACGTCGAGTAATCCTATATCGCCCGTGCTTACTCAGCCTTCGACTTCTGCCTTGACCTCACCGGCGGTTGGCAATCTTCCTACTAATAATCCTATTCAGAAAGCTCCCGAACCTGCCCAAAATGCAGCAGGCGTGTGGCATTACACATGTCCGAGTGGTTGTGCAGGCGGTGGTGGTTCTGCCATAGCTTGCGCCACATGTGGAACTACTTTAGCACATAATACGGCGTATCATTGATAAGTTTTTCACTGTATTTTAAAAGATGAAAAAATGAAAGATGTAAAGCTTGTTTAGTTAACACGATTACATCTTTCATTTTGCAATAATAGTAATCACTTAAATTCACTTATTTGGTTTGTGATAAGAGACGTTAGAGCCGAGCCAAATAGAGATATTCCTATCATTCATCCTTCAAATAATAACTTTTACACCCACCATCTGACCAAAGCTAATTATTAAACTTGACGCTTGAGTTTGTACTTGAACTCACTTATTCATCCGAAAGGAAGACAAATACTAATGAACCTTTTTTACACGAACAATATAACAAACGACGAAGCAGTATTAACGGAAGAAGAAGCCCGACATTGCACACAAGTATTACGCAAACGTATTGGCGACACCATCCATTTTGTGGACGGACAAGGTGGCTTTTATGAAGGAGAAATCATTGAAGCGAATCGCAAACATTGTCGCCTTCGTATTACATCAAGTCAACAAGATTACGAAAAACCTCCTGCACATATACACATCGCCATCGCACCGACCAAAAACATCAGCCGTATAGAGTGGTTTCTTGAAAAAGCAACTGAAATCGGCATCTCGGAAGTCACACCACTCCGCTCTCACCACTCCGAACGCAAACATATTCGCCTTGATAGATTGCAAAAAATCATGCTCATCGCCACGAAACAATCCCTCAAAGCCTATTTACCGAAATTAAACGAGTTGGCAACTTTTAAGGACTTTATTCGTAACCATAATTTTGCAGAATCTCGTACGTTTATTGCCCATTGTCATATAGGCGAGAAACCGCATTTGAAGGATACTGCTTCGGCAAATCAAGACAGTACAATACTCATTGGACCGGAAGGCGATTTTTCGCCGGAAGAAGTGGCATTAGCTTTGCAACATCAATATGAAGCCGTCACACTCGGCAATGCGCGGTTACGTACCGAAACAGCAGGCGTAGCTGCTTGTCATATATTGAATTTAATTAATTATAAATAAATAAATAATAATGAATGTCGTATGGTAGAAATTGATTCCTTTATAAAAAGAAAACCCGTTTACCATTCATCGTTCATCGTTCACGCTTATGAAATATATCTTTGCTCTTTTTGCGGCATGTATCATGTTTTCAGCCGCTACTTTAAATGAAAAACCTACCATGAAACTCGCCCTACTCAAATACAGTGGTGGCGGTGATTGGTACTCCAACCCGACGGCATTGCCCAATTTATCCAAATTTTGTAATGAGAAACTTGGTACGAATATCGACCCTGATTATGCGACTGTAGAGGTAGGAAGTGCGGATTTGTTTAACTATCCTTTCATACACATGACCGGACACGGAAATGTCGTTTTTTCGGATGCTGATGCCGAAAACCTGCGACTTTATCTCCTTGCCGGTGGTTTTCTTCATATTGATGACAATTATGGTATGGATCCCTTCGTGCGTACTGCCATGAAAAAGGTATTTCCCGAAAAAGAATTTATCGAATTACCTTTTAGTCACCCCGTATATCGTCAGAAATATGAGTTCAAAAACGGCCTGCCCAAAATACATGAACACGATAAAAAACCAGCGCAAGGTTTTGGTATAATGTGGGAAGATCGGGTAGTTTGCTACTATTCTTACGAATCGGATTTAGGAGATGGTTGGGAAGACCAAGACGTACACAGAGACTCTGAAGATGTCCGCCAAAAAGCCCTTCAAATGGGCGCGAATTTGGTGCAATATGCCTTTGAACAGTAATATGTGTGAATCACAGACATTTTGAAAAAAGATGAAACATATTTTACTGCATAGCAGTAAAATAATGAGGTTTATATGTAATAACACCCGATTTATTACTTTATCCTAACTGTATTTATGTGCTTTTCAGCGTCACAAATCCGTATAAAATAAATGATCATGAAATTCATAAAACGTTTTTTCTATTTCTTACTTATTCTCTTGTTTTTGTTTATAGGAACATTGATAGCAATACCTTATTTTTTTAAGGATGAAATCGTTGCTCGTGCTAAAACAGAAATGAACAACAGCCTCAACGCAAAGGCAGATTTTGATGATTTGAGTCTCTCGCTCATTACTAGCTTTCCAAACCTGAGTTTGAGCCTAAACGATATTACAGTCGATGGTGTTGATGAATTTGAAGGACTAAGATTGGCAGAAATTGACCAATTCAGTGTGACGGCAGACCTGATGTCTGTTATTAATAACGATGAAGGACCTATAGTCGTCAAATCTTTTACGATAGATAACGCAGATATTTATATAAAAATCTTAAAAAACGGTAAGGCAAATTACGATATTGTTAAAATAAATTCTGACGAAAAAGAAACCGACACAAGTGATTCAAACTTTAATTTATCCTTGAAAAAATACGCACTCAAAAACAGCAATATTACCTACGACGATGCTGCCTCTTCTACTTTCGCTCAAATAAAAGGTTTGAATCATACGGGTAAAGGCGATTTTACTGCTACGATTTATGATTTGGTAACACAAACGGAGGCGAAGGCTTTAACTGTAAAAAATGGCGACATAATTTATATCAGCGATGCCGAAACCGATATTGACCTCACCCTCAATGCCGATATGAATAGCGGTAAATATACTATTTCTGACAATGATATTCGTCTGAATGACTTAGAGTTATCTTTGGTTGGCTGGGTAGCACCGATCGGTGATGATATTGATATGAACCTCAAATTCAGCACGCCACAAAACGATTTCAAACACTTGCTTTCGATGGTGCCGGGTGCGTATTCAGAGAATTTCAGAAAGGTGAAAACGGATGGTGAAATGGCATTACGCGGTACAGTAAAAGGTACGTACAGCGATACTAAAATGCCTGCACTCGACCTCAAAATGGATGTCCAAAATGCCAGTTTTCAATACCCTGATTTGCCAATGGGTATGAAGGATATTGGCATCAAGGCAAGCATAGTGAGTCCGAGCAGTGATTTCGACCAAGTAGTGGTCGATGTGCCTACTTTTCATTTCAAATTGGGTGACAATCCTTTCGACCTTATTTTCAACTTACGCACGCCCATGAGCGACCCACAATTGAAGGCAAGCGCGAAGGGAAAAATCGGCTTGACCGACCTTTCAAAAGCCTTTCCGATGGAAGGTGTGGAGACATTGAGCGGTTTGATAGATGCAGATGTGGATGTAGATACACGCATGTCTTACATCGAAGAAAAACAGTACGATAAAGTGAATATGAAAGGCGATGTTAGTCTCATGAATTTGAACTATAACGCTACCGACATGTCAGCCGTAATCGTGAAAAACGCCAAGATGAATTTTACGCCACAGCGGATTAGTATTCCTTCATTCGATGCCTTATTAGGTAAGAGTGACATACAGGCAGTCGGCGAAATTGACAATGTATTGGCTTACTTTTCACCCGAAAAAACCATGAAAGGGACTGTCACAGTTCGCTCTACTTTATTTGATGCCGATGAGTGGATGACAGAAACAGAAAATGCGCCCGAAAATCCGACTATAGAAGTACAAACCATAGAAAATGAAGAAATTTTTGACCGTTTTGATTTTGATATTGACGCAGATTTTAAACGCATCAAATACGATAAATACGAACTCACAAATACGAAAGCATTGGGTAATTTTACGCCCGAAAAAATCAACCTAACGCAATTTGAAACGCAAATGGATAAAACTGACATTCGCGCAACGGGTAAGCTCGTGAATGTATGGGATTATCTATTCAATGATGAAATAATTAGTGGTGATGTCAATGTATCTGCCAACACCTTCGACCTCAATCCTTTTATGTCAAGTGAAGAAGAAAGCACCGAAAGTAGTGGCGAACCGGGCGAAGCACCCGACCGTTTTGACGTGACATTTACAGCAGATGTGAAGGAAGTTTTATATGACACTTATAACCTCAAAAATATGGAAGCGAATGGCAATTTTACGCCCGAAAAATTGATATTAAATTCATTTTCTACCAATATCGGAAAAAGTGATATTAGCATTAATGGCGCATTGGAAAATGTGATGAACTATGTCTATAAAAACGAAGTCATTTCCGGTAATTTTGACCTCAAATCGAAGTTGTTGAATATAAGTGAATTATACGGCGAAGAAGAACAAGGAGAAGTTGAAACGAAAAGTGAAGAAGCATCAAGTGCTTATCCTTTACCGGAAAATATGAACATCAATTTTACAGCAGATATTGGTAAGGTAACCTTTGACAATATGTCCTTTGACAATATGAAAGGTGATATGTCACTCAACAATGAATCCTTGACAATCAATGACTTCGCAGCGAATACTTTGAAGGGCGACATCGGTTTGTCGGGTGTTTATTCGACCTTAAATTCAGAAAAACCACTGTTTGATTTCAAATATAAAATGAATAAAATCGACTTTAGTGAGTCCTTCAATACCTTTGCGTCGATAGAGGTGATTGCGCCGATAATGGAGTTTGTAGAAGGTGTATTTTCTACCGAATTGAGTTTTAAAGGCGCATTGAATCCTGATATGTCGCTTGATTACAATTCCCTCACAGCAGAAGGGTTAATTACTACCTTGAATGCAGCAATCAAAAACTTTGAACCGCTTGCAAAGTTGAGTAAAAAACTCAATATGAAAGACCTCAGCAAACTTGAAATCAAAGACAGTAAAAACTGGTTTGATATCGTAGAGGGGCAGTTCATTTTAAGACCTTTTACCAATGATTTTAAGGACATCAAAATCAAGGGCGAAGGACGACATGCACTCACAACGGAAAGCATGAATTATAAAATGAACTTCAATGTGCCACGCGAAAAATTGGGAGGAAATGTAGCAGGAGCGGCTGTCAATCGCGGCATCGGTTTGTTGAGCGAACAAGCAAAAAAACTCGGCGTAAGTATTGCCGAAGGCGATAATATCAATTTCGATGTTACGATTACAGGGAATCACAAAAAACCGAAATTTGATATTAAATTTCTAAGCGCGAGCGGCAAAACGGTACAGGAAGATGTAAAAGACCAAGTGAAAGCAGTGGTCGATGAAAAGGTAGAAGCCGTGCAAGATAAAGCTGAAGAAATCGTAGAAGAAAAGAAAAATGAAGCTACACAAGTCATTGAAAATAAAATAGATACGATTCAGACGAAAGTAGAAGACAAAGTAGATGAAGTGGTCGAAAAAGCAACCGAAGAAGTGAAAGATAAAGTCGGGGATGCAGTTGGTTCGGCAGTTGATTCATTGGTTAAAGACAGGGTCAACGAGAAGATAGATAGCATTTTTGGTGATAAGGCAAAAGAAGAATTGGAAAAATTAAAAGATAAAATTAAGCTGCCGAAATGGGGCAAGAAAAACAAGGATGACGGCGGAAATTAGTATCAAAACTTGCGCTTGAATTTGATTCTTGCGCTTGAATTTAAACAATGGCATCAGCATTTGCACATTCATTAGTGGCGGTGACGGTCGGCAAAGTCTTCACGTCGAAAGCACAACAATTTAAATTTTTTGTGCTCGGTATTTTTTGTGCGACATCTCCCGATTTAGATGTTTTTATGCACAATTTGGGCTACGATTATGGTCATGTTTTGGGACATCGTGGCTTTTTTCACTCTTTCTTGTTTTCACTACTTTTAGCAATTTTTATTAAAACAATATTTTATTATAAAACACCGATAACGAGCAGATTAGGACTTATTTTGCTTAGTTATTTTTTCATTTGTGCTGCCTCACATGGCTTGCTCGACGCAATGACTACAGGAGGTAAAGGCGTTGCTTTTTTCGCGCCATTTGACAATGCTCGACATTTTCTTCCGTGGCGTGTCATACGGGTATCACCTATGAGTATAAGTCAATTTTTCGGAGAGTGGGGCTTACGTGTATTGAAAAGTGAAGCGTTTTGGATAGGGATTCCTTGTGTAGTGATATTATTCGGAAATTGGGTGGTACGTAGTGCTACAAAATACTTAGCCACTTAAATCACTACTCCAACTCTCCTATTTTTTCCAACAACCAGTTTTTATCACTGATAGCATCTTGCCTGATTATTTTATTTCTAAGACTTTTAAGTGTCATTTTGGTGGCTCAATGACGGACGCGGTAGAGATTGATGAGTAGTCGAATAAAGTTTTTGTGGGAAGTGCGGTCAGCCTGTTAGATGGATTTTCGGTCTCTGATGTAATTCTCTGAGCGAAACAGTTGCGCGGTTTCATCTTTGTATTCACGGTCAAGTTCATAGCGGTATTTTGCGGTCATCATTTTTAAATTGATGTCACAAATCGGATTGATGATGTTTTCTATTTTTAGAAAGTAGTCTCTCGTTTTGTCATAATCTTTTTTATAAAATTCGATAGCTCCCAGATTAAAATATCGGGTATCTTCTTGCACATTTTTTGCAACACAGGAACAATATTTTTCGATAACATACTGCGCCCAATGGTACTCGCCAGAGCGACAACTTAAAGAAACCATATTTTTCAATTTTCTTGGAGACATCTATGGCGGCAAGATAAAACGATGTGGTCTGAAAACAATGGTAACTTTGGTGCATATACTCAGGCAGATATTAATTTGAATGGCGATGTCAACGGTGCAGACAAAGGAATTTGGTTTGAAAATAACGGTATTTCTTCGAGTTTGCCTAAATAAAATTTCATACATCATTTTTATTCAAACATTATTTGTGAAAACGAAAAAATAAATTGAACCACTAAGGACACCAAAGACACTAAAATCAAACAGACGCAGAGTTCACAAAATAGTTCTAAGTATTGAATAATCAATTTATTACATAAATTTAGTTTTCTTACTTCGTCAATTCGATTTTCGTCCGATAGCTATCGGGATTAGTGTCCTTAGTGGTTCAGTTTATTTCGTTCGTTCGTTTTACTTTGTGTCAAATTTGGATAAAAATGGTGTTATTTTTGAGCATAATCTCGTCTCAAAAGTAAAATTGAATATTTGTACAAAATTCAAGTTGCGAATTTATAAGTGGTTTCTAATAGCTGGACTTTGGACAAAAGTGTCAAGTATCAGGACTTAAAATTATAACTATTTGATTATCAGGAACTTGAATCAAAAAATATATTTTTAAATAAGTTTTAATTTAAATATACTTATGACTAAAAATCAGGCAATTAAATTTCATCTCGTCCTGATACTTGATACCTAATACATTTCGTCCAAAGTTTAATAATAGATTTTGCTCCGCAAAATCCTGTAAGAACCAATCACCAGTCACTAATCACCAATTCCTCTAACTTGAATTACAAAATTAAAATTATGAAATATCGCTTATTGCTGTTATTTTTCTTTATCGCTTTTACTGCCCTTCAAATGTCGGCACAAGGCACAGATAAACGTCTTGAAATGAAACAAGAACTCGAACTTTTCAGTCAGGAATTCGGGCAGATATTTGATGAACTAAAGAGATCGCTCGGCGAAGCTCGCTTTTTTCTGGATACCGATTTGGATATGAAAAAACTCGACGAAGAAGGCACGATGCGTATCATGGGCGATACCATTGACTTGTCGATGATATATGATTTTATGGCGAAAAGTTTCGGACAATTTCCTGAGCAAATGCGCCCCGACGACAGAATGTTGGAAGAAATGAAAAAATCTGCTAAAGAGTTGCCCGACATGCTCTTAGAAAGCAAAGACTTTTTCAACAACGAACAACTCAATGAACTCTTCGGCGACTTTTTCGGTGATTTTAATATCGAACCTATCGAACCGGAACGCGACGAAAACGGCGACATCATACCACGCAAAAGAAAATACAAAACTCCCAAACCAGACAAGAAAAAGAAACGAAAAACCGTCAGAATATAATTGACCCCATTCTCAACTAACAAAGTAAAACCGTCATTTGCACAATATGTAAATGACGGTTTTTTTATTTTATAAAAACGACATAAATAATCTAACCTCAAATCCTTAACTTTGCCCAAAACCACTCATTCACATATACAAGAACACTTAATGTCATGAAAAAATACACACTTCTGCCTTTATTGCTTTTCACAATCATAGCTTGTGTCAATTCTGGTGATAGAAAAGTTCGTGTTCATCCTTCGAAGGTTGATTTCATATTAGAACACAAAATCCGTGTCCCAAAACAAATTATCCAAAACCCGCCTATGTTAATCTTATTACACGGACTACGCAGCAATGAAGATGACCTCATTCGCATGGGAACGGAATTGGACAAACGACTCCTTGTCATCTCTGCTCGCGCCCCTTTTGCCGATGGCAATATGCGATACAAATGGTATGATTACGAAAACAAAGGCGCGGCAAAACCCATCGTCAGTGCGCCACAAATGGAATCTAGTCGAGTAAAACTACTTCGGTTTATCGACCAACTCTCATTCGCCTACAATGTGGACACTGCACAAGTCTTTATCGGAGGATTCAGTCAAGGAGCGATGATGGCATACAATGTCGCCCTCTCCGCACCAGATAAAATAAAAGGCGTTGCGGCTTTTAGCGGCAATATACCCGACCAAGCCAAATCTAAAATGGCGAACAAAAATTCGCTCTCCAATTTATCCGCTTTTGTTTCGCATGGCAGACGCGATCCGGTTTTACCCTTCCAACAAGCCTTAAATGACAAGAAGTTTTTGGAAAGTATGGGTATAAGAACAACATTTCGCGAATATGATATGATGCACACCATGAACAGGTCAAACATCATTGATTTTACAACATGGATAACTTCCCTGATTCAAGACCCGCCGCCACCTCCAAAACCAGAAGAAAATACACAATAACCGTACAGGCGAATTTATTCGCCATGTCCCCCGTAATGACTGCTTTAGCTGTCAAGTGAGTACCGAGAGACTTGACAGCTAAACAGGCTGACCGCGAATACCGTACCGACGACTTCAGCCGTCGCCCCCCTGTACCGACGACTTCAGCCGTCGCAGAGAAAACTGACGGTTAAAATCGTCAGTACAGGAAAAAATCCCTACCTTCACACCTTCATTTTCAACCAAATAAAATGTCCAAACAACTCATCAACAAATACTACAACGAAGTCCACCAAGCACGAAGGGCGGGCGCAACCACAGAAGGAGCTTTATCGCCATATTTTCACACTTTAGTGACGGGCTATGCGATGTCCAGAAAGTACCTTTTTTTGCGAGAAATCACGATAAAGTCCAAAAAAACGGGCAAAAATATCCGCCCCGACGGTATCTTGATGAACGACCTCCGCGTACATCGCGGCTACTGGGAAAGTAAAGACGAACATGACGATATTGACACCGAAATTCACAAGAAAATCAACGATAAAGGTTATCCTGTATCCAACATCCTTTTCGACGACACCCAAACCGCCGTACTCATACAAGGCGGCGAAGAAGTGGTGCGCTGCGAAGTCAGCGATACCGAACAACTCCACAAAATCCTCTCTGCCTTCATCAACTACAAACCAGCCGAAGTCGTCGAATTTGAAGCCGCATTAGAAGAATTTAAAAAGGATATTCCGCAGATAGTCAGTCACTTCCGCGAACTTTTCGACGAAAAAAGTAAAACCAACGCCAAATACCGACAAGCCCGCGACCGCTTCCTCGAACTCTGCAAATCCGAAATCAATCCCGACATTACCACTGCTGATATACGCGAAATGCTCATTCAGCACATCCTCACCGAAGACCTTTTTACCGCGATTTTCGACGATTCCAGCTTCCTCAAATACAACATCATCGCCCGCGAACTCGAAGACCTCATCAACACCGTCCTCACCAGAGAAGTTCGTCAAAATCAACTCGGCGACATCCGGCATTATTACAAAACCCTCAACGCCACCGCCGCATCCATTGCCGACCACAACGAAAAACAAAAATTCCTGAAAATCGTATATGAAAATTTCTACAAAGTCTATAATCCAAAAGGTGCAGACCGCCTCGGCGTCGTCTATACGCCCAACGAAATCGTCCGTTTTATGGTCCAATCCACCGACCACCTCCTCGAAAAACATTTCAATACCAACCTACACGAAAAAGGCGTAGAAATCCTCGACCCTGCCACCGGCACAGGCACGTATATCACCGACATCATCGACTATATCGCCCCCCAATATTTGCCCTACAAATACCAAAACGAACTACACGCCAACGAAGTCTCCATACTCCCCTACTACATCGCCAACCTCAATATCGAATACACCTACAAAAACAAAATGGGCAATTATACCGAATTTAAAAATATATGTTTCGTCGATACCCTCGACAACACAGACGCACTCGCCTACAAAGGCAAACAACAATCACTTTTTGGACTCAGCAGTGAAAATTCCGAACGCATACAACGCCAAAACAAACGTAAAATATCCGTCATCATCGGCAATCCGCCTTATAATGCGAAGCAAGCGAATTTTAATGATTTTAATAAAAATAGAGTATATCCGCAGATTGATAAAAGAATAAAAGAGACATTTATAAAAGAAGGAACAGCACAAAATCAAATTGTAGTGTATGATATGTACACACGGTTTTATCGTTGGGCAATGGATAGAATTAACAAAACGCAAGGTGTAATTTGTATGATTACGAATAATTCTTTTGTTAATTCAAGAACATTCGACGGTTTTCGTAAATGTATTCAAGACGAATTTGATTATGCGTATATCGTTGATTTAGGTGGAAATATACGCGAATTGAGCGGCAAAGACGGGATTTTCTTAGGCGAGGCGCATACCGTATTTGGTCTTGGCGCAATGGTTGGCATTGCCATTCTGTTTTTGGTAAAATCAGAACATAAAGACGGTAAAAAGCCTTGTCAAATCAACTATATACATCCATGTGATATACGCGCTACGCGAATTGAGAAATTTGAATGGATTAAATCTCATCCATTTAAATCTATTCCATTTGAACGAGTTACACCATCGAAAAAGAATTATTGGATTAATTTGAGTGATAATGATTTTGATGAATTAATTCCTGTAATGGATAAAAAGGTTAAATCAGGAAAAAGTAAAGAGGCGATTTTTAAATTATTTTCGAGAGGAGTTGCAACACAACGCGATCAATGGGTATATGATTTCGATAAAAATAGATTGACAAATAAGGTCAAATTTATGATAGATATTTATCAAAAAACACTAAAAAATAAGGACTTTGAAGATAAAATGTTAATCAAATGGGATTCTGATTTAAATACTTATTTAAAGCGTAGTATCGAAAAATCATTCCATGAAGAGCAAGTTTTAAGGGCAAGTTATAGACCATTCACAAAAAAATATTTTTATTTTGATAGACATTTTAATGGTAGAACTTATCAGTGGTTTGATATCTACAATGGAGATGAAGAACAAAAAGTAATTGTTATACCGGGTCTCGCATCACCTAAAGAATTTCATTCATATGTGATTGATGCAATTATTGATTTAAATGCGTTACCTGCTGGCTGTCAATGCCTCCCCCTCTACCGCTACGACTCCGACGGCACCCGCCACGACAACCTCACCGATTGGGGCTTACAGCAATTCAAGACCCACTACCAAGACGACAGCATCACAAAGGAGTCGATATTTCACTATACATACTCCGTCTTGCACCATCCCGCCTACCGCAGCAAGTACGCCCTCAACCTAAAACGCGAATTTCCGCGCCTGCCCTTTTACGCCGACTTCCACAAATGGTCCGACATCGGCAAAACCCTCATGAACTTGCACCTCCACTACGAAACCACCGTACCGACGACTTTAGCCGTCGTCGAAGCCCCTGTACCGACGACTTCAGCCGTCGCCCCCGTACAGACGACTTTAGCCGTCTCCGAAACAGCGAAGCGAGTTTCCCTACCCGCCCCAAAACCCAAACTAAAAGCCGACAAGGAAGCCAACACCATCACCCTCGACAGCCAGACCACCCTCACCGGCATCCCTGCCCTCGCGTGGCAGTACAAACTCGGCAATCGCTCCGCCTTAGAATGGATACTCGACCAATACAAAGAAAAAAAGCCCCGCGATGCCACCATTGCCGAAAAATTCAACACCTATCGTTTTGCCGATTACAAAGAAGAAGTCATAGATTTGCTGTGTCGCGTCTGCACCGTCAGCGTCCGCACAATGGAGATAATAAATGAAATGCCTGACGGCGGCGACGGCGACGGCTAAAGTCGTCGGTACAAGCCGCCCCGTACCGACGACTTCAGCCGTCGCCCCTGTACTGACGACTTTAGCCGTCAGAAAAATCTGACAACCAAACTATTACATCACCTATGAAAGTCAAAACATTCCATCGCAACTACCTGCCCCATATACGTCCGATAGGTGCCACATTTTTCATCACCATGCGGCTTGATGATGCCTTGCCACAACACATTGTAAAATCGCTTACCGAGGCATTCGAAAAAGAAAAAACAGACATTATAGAAAAATATCCCGACGACCACGAGGAGCGTGTATATGATGCCAGCAAACACCATTTTGGCAAATACGACCACCAACTTGACGACAAACCTTACGGCGAATGTCACCTCAAAAATCCTGATGTCGCGCACATCATAACAGAAAAATTGAACACCATGGATGAGCATTATTTTGAATTGCAAGCCTATTGTGTCATGCCCAATCATCTGCATTTGTTGATAGACACGTCCATACAATTAGCCGGAAAACACATTGATGAATCCAATTTGGACGACAACTATATCCAACTCAATACGACACTAAAACACTTCAAAGGTGCAACAGGCTACAACTCCAATCAAGCACTTGGACGTAGTGGAAAATTTTGGCAACGAGATAGTTATGACCATTACGTCCGTGATGATAGGGAATGGAATAACGTCGTGAATTATATATTAAATAATCCGGTCAAAGCGGGTTTGGTACAAACCTCCTTTGATTGGCAATATTCGTACTATAGGTATGCCTAAAAGCAGCCACCACCGTACCGACGACTTTAGCCGTCGCGGGCTATGACGGCTGAAGTCGTCAGTACAGCAGCCCCGTACCGACGACTTTAACCGTCGCGGGCATGACGGCTGAAGTCGTCAGTACAGCAGCCCCGTACCGACGACTTTAGCCGTCGCGGGCTAGCGTGTTAGCACATTCACTCATTCACACATTCAAAATTCACTCATTAAATTGAACATAAGAATCATCTCCGCCGGTGCAGGTAGCGGCAAGACCTACCGCTTAACAGAAGAAATGGTCAATTTGCTCAAGGGCGAATCGGGCGAAAAAGTCCGTGCGTCGGGCATTATTGCGACCACATTTACTAAAAAAGCAGCGTCCGAATTGCAGGAACGGGTGCGGGTCAAGCTGTTGGAAAGCGGCATGTCCGACGAAGCCGACGACCTCGCCAATGCCATGATTGGTACGGTGCATAGCTTGGGTACGAAGTTGCTCAAACGCTTTGCTTTTGAGGCGGGGGTGTCGCCCGAAGTCGATATTATTGCCGATGAAGATGTGCAGGTCATGTTCAATGAATCGCTGGCGTCGATTTTGAAACCTGCCTTGATTGGCGAAATGGAAGCCCTCGCGGAGCGATTGGGTTTTAATAAAAAGGAACGGTACGATTGGCGCAAGGAAGTGCGTAGTTTGACGGATATTGCGCGAAGCAATAATTTTTCGGAAGCCATTTTATTGGAAAGTCGGAACAAATCATTGGAGCGTTTTTTCCAATATTTGCCCGAAAAATCGGACTTGTCGGCGGAGGAATTGAACACCCAATTTCTCGACCTCATGGACATGACGCTGCACAATATCCGCAACAACGAGGACAGCACCAAGACCACTCAGGGCATTCTCAATAACGTACAAAACACGCGAAACAACCTCGCTGCCCGCCACGAACTCAACTGGTACGAGTGGGTACGCATCTGGAAAGGTGGCACGAAAATCGGCAAAAAAAGCCGTGAAGATTACGAAGAACTCCGGGATTTGGCTGCCGGACACGCTACGCATCCGCAGTTTCATGCGGACATTCGCGCCTTTGTGAGTCATATTTTTGAGATTGCTATTGCGGCATTAAATGAGTACGATTTATACAAAAAAAGACGCGGACTGATTGACTATACCGATATGGAAGTCAGCGTTTTATACTTGCTCGACCATCCGCAAGTGAAAGCCGTTTTGCAAGATGAACTCGACCTCCTGATGGTCGATGAATTTCAAGATACCAATCCCATACAGTTGGAGATTTTTCTGAAATTGTCGCGCTTGGCGAAGCACTCCGTTTGGGTGGGTGACCCTAAGCAATCTATTTATGGATTCAGGGGCGCAGAACCTGCCTTGATGCAAGCCATCATCGACAAAACAGGCGGTGTGAAACCCGAAGACATCCAGAAATATTCGTGGCGTTCGCGGCAGGATTTGGTCTATGCTGTCAACGCTTTATTTTGCAAAGCCTTCTCCCACATGCCGCAGGAACAGGTCGCGCTCGAACCACAACGCACCAAGTCCGGCAACGCAAATTTCCCCGCCGAATCCATCGAACTCGACACGGCTTTGAAGCATTGGCATTTCCAACATGAAGGCGGCAAACGTCCGCCCGGAAAACCCTGGACAGAGAATTGTATCGCGGCGAGTGTCAGGCAATTACTGGAAGAAGGGCTGCACATCATTGACCGTCATACGGGCGAATGTCGTAAGGCAGTGCCAGGTGATATTGCCGTGCTTTGCCGTAGCAATCGGGACTGTCTCGAAGTCGCCGATGCCCTCCACCGCGAAGGGCTTAAAGCCGCTATCGCACGCAGCGGACTCATCTATACGCCCGAAGCGCAATTGGTTTTGGCTTGCTTAAAATACATCTTGTATCGTGGAGATTCGCTGTCGGTAGCGGAAATTTTACGTTTGGCGAGTGATTATGATATTGAACGTATTATAGAATTACGTTTATCTTATTTGGATAAAAAAGAAAAAGGAGAACGTCCGTATAAATGGACGGAAACCCATCCGATAATCGACCAACTCGACGAACTCCGCGAAGAAGTTACCGAACTTTCGGGCAGCGAATTATTAAATTTGGTGATAGAAGAGTTGGACTTGCGCCGCATCATAGCAACGTGGGGCAATGCAAGGCAGCGTTTCGATAATATAGATGCACTTCGCAAAATCGCACTCGGCTATGAAGACACTTGCAATCGCTTACATAGCGCAGCTTCTTTGGGCGGTTTTTTATTATGGTTAAATGAAAAAGCGAACGAAAGCAAAGACGAACAAGGCGCACGCGAAAACCCCGAAGCAGTCAATGTGATGACTTACCATAGGTCAAAGGGTTTAGAGTGGAATGTAGTGATTTGTCACAGCTTGGAAAATACACTGCGCGACAAGGTTTGGGGTATGGGCATTGTTGCTGAAAATGATGAAGTTGACTTGGAAAATCCGTTAGCAAATCGCTGGTTGCGCTATTGGATCAATCCTTATGCTGACCAAGTAAAAGGTACTGATTTACAAGAAAATATAGACCAAAGCGAAGTGAAACACGAAGCTCAAATGAGTGCTTTGCAAGAAGAAGCCCGACTGCTGTACGTAGGCATGACTCGTGCGCGGGATTACCTTGTTTTGCCCACACGACAAGCACCTACAAAATGGCTCAATCGTGTATGGAATGAAGGCGATGAAAAAATCCCGTCCTTGGATGCTGACAGCTATGATTCGCCGTGGAAATGGAACGAACAAATCGTGCCGATAGATACCAAACTCGCCTTTTTTGATAAGCAATTTGAGCATGCAGGAACGCAACAGGAAGTCGCGCATTTCTTTGAAGAACGTGCGGGAACGCAATCACACCCAATGTTGAAACCCGACATTATTGAAGAGGAAAATGTGGAATTTAATATAACCAAACAAATAGAAATCTCACCCGTAAAAGCGCGTGATGATGCAGAGGAACACACGGTGTCAAGTCTCTATCGTGCCTTTTTATTTGCCGATACGCCGGATGCGGACGATATTGAACGGGAAAAAATAGCGACCCGATTGATACACGAATTTGAAGTAGTAGGCATCGTAGAAGAAAAACATTTATTGAACGCTTCGTATAATTTTTATACTTTTTTACAAAAAAATATTCAAATAAATAAATTGTATAAAAATTACCCTGTTTCGCGAAATGAAAATGGACAATTATTTGAAGCGGTGACAGATATGTTGTTGGAAACGGATAAGGGGAATGTGATTATTCAGTATAATTCAAATACTATTCATGTTAAAAAAATAAATGCGACACTGAAGGAAGTTGTGCCTGTTTTGCATCGAATGAAGGTCTGTACGGATGCGGTGGAGTGTTGGGTATATTTTGGATTATCGGGCGTGTTGGTGCAGATGGATGTGTAACGTGGTATTTCTAGTCCGTGTGGTAGGATAATGCTTTGATATCGTTCCTCAGGTATATATGCAGAACGAATGTGGCGCGAACTGGAAGTATCGCGCTACATCACGGAATAAACTAATTCTATGTTTTGATTTTTGGAAATAAACCTTTAAATTACACAAAAAAATAATAGCATGACAGCAACAGCACCGATAACGAAAGAATTTTTATTGACCATTGATGATTACTACAAAATGGCAGAAGTGGGGATTATTCCGCGTGATGCACGGGTGGAATTGCTTGATGGTAAACTAATAAATATGAGTCCGATAAAAAGCCTCCATTCGAGCAAGGTAGATAAATTGAACAAAATTTTAATACTTGAACTCAGTAGTCAGTATATTATTAAATCTCAAAATCCTATCCGCCTACACAAGCGTTCTATGCCACAACCGGACTTAGCGGTCACTACATATTATCCACACGAATACACCGAGCAACACCCCGAACCCGAAGATATTCACCTCATCATCGAGGTGGCACAGTCATCTATTTATTACGATACGGGCAGAAAATTGAAGTCTTACGCGCGTGCGGGCATACGCGAGTATTGGGTATTGGATTTGAATAAATACAATATTCGAGTATTCCGTCAACCGGAAGGTGAGCAATATTTGTTTGAAGAAATTATCGGAGAAAACGGTGTCGCAAAATGCGAAACGCTTGATTTTCAGTTGACTGTGGAGGATGTTTTTAGGTAAAAAACCGCCCGTAGCACGGTGCTTCCAGCCCGTGCATACTCGCCACACACACCCACAGATATTTTGAAAAATAACAAATATGACTTACCTTCGCACAGGTGAGGGATAGCTTTGAAGGAACAGGCTTGCAGATGGATACTTTTCAGTTCTGTACAAATTTTGATACTTGTTAAAGGATGTAAACCTAATGTTCTATCCCGATATTTGCTCTTTCAAAAGATAAATGCTAAATTGTGTACTGAAATATATAATATGAGCACACTTGTAACAAACGAATCGAAGTATAGTATATCCCAATATGGTATGGATATGCCTATAGATGCTTTATACAAAAGATTAAAAGATGAAGATATTATCATACCAAACTTTCAAAGAGGTTATGTATGGAAACAAAATGAAGCATCTAGGTTTATTGAGACCATACTCCTCAGACTTCCCGTACCGTCGATATTCCTTGCAAAAGATAAGTATACACAAAAGTTAATCGTTGTTGATGGTCAACAGCGGCTCAAAACAATAATGTATTTCATTGATGGTAAATTTCAAGATGGGAAGAAGTTTAAGTTAAATAAGGTAATAGATGAATATAATGGGTTAGGATTTGACGACCTCTCTATGGCTGACAGAAGGGAGTTTTTAAATACTATTGTTCATGCAATAGTCATCTATGAAGATGAAGAATCAAATGCTATTTATGATATATTTGAAAGAATAAATACGTCAGGAAACCCACTTCAAAATCAAGAGATCCGGAAAGCGGTTTATCACGGACCTTTCGACTCTTTAATTACAGAACTAAACAATGGTAATGAGTTATGGAGGGAAATGTATGGAGAAATAGATGATAGAAGGCGTGATGAAGAAGCAATACTAAGAGGATTGGCTTTGTCTTTCAAGTTAGATAGCTATGATGGAAAACTGAAGGATTTTTTAAATGTATTTATGCTATATAATAGGATAGCAAATAGTGAAAGACTATATGAATTTAAGCAAATATTCGACAAAACAATAAACGTAATTTATCATAAAATGGGAAAAGATGCTTTTAGAACAAGCAATAAACGTTTTAGTATGACATTGTTCGATTCAATTTTCCCGGCAGTTGCGATTAACCTGTTAGAAGGAAAAGAAATTATTGAAAAGCTATCGGATACCGTCAATGAAATTACTGGTTCTAAGGAATTTCAAGAGTTTATGAGAGGAAGTACTACTTCACGAAAATCAATGCTTGAACGAATTCATCTTTTGAAAAACCAAATTGGAGTGTAATGCATATTGAAGTGTTACGATATCAAAATCAGTTAGATACTCTCTTTAAATTGAACTCTGAAATTGGATTTAATCCCAAAGTTCATGGAGAGTTTGCAAAATATTTATGCGTCCGTACTTCTGGGTATATAGAATCCTCTGTACGTCATATTCTCACAAAGTTCTGTGATAGAAACTCTTCATTTAGAGTTCAACGGAGAATGGAGAAGACTATTAGCAGAATCACAAACTGCAACCAAGAAAGAATATTAGAAATATTAGGAGCATTTGATAGTCAATGGGCAGAAGATTATCTTTACAAAATAGCTCAACGTGAGAAGATTAAAGGACAAATAAAAGATTCTATAGATAGCGTTATTGATAGGAGACATAGTATTGCTCACGGAGGATCTCAAGGTATTGGAATGGTTACTGTTGAAAATTATTATAAGCAATGTAAAATAGCTATAGCTATCATAAACGAAATTGTATTAGGTGACTAGTAAGGTTTTACCTACAAGTAGCTAATGTGTAAATTTAAGGCAATCGGAAAGAATAAATTAATTAGGGTGCATCTCAAAATGTCGCATTTAAAAAAAGCTAAATAGTTCTATTCTAAAAAAAGTTAACTTAGCGAAAAAAATTATGACAAAAGAAGAATTTTTAGAGTTAGCCGCAAAAAAGTGGGATGAAA
>Ga0209187_1002071_pt1 | contig 20329 bp, 35 predicted proteins | sample BantaG_FD_187430 | JGI IMG/M metagenome (GOLD analysis project Ga0209187, IMG submission 187430) | Marine algal microbial communities from Bantry Bay, Ireland - BantryBay_4 metaG (SPAdes) (version 2) | ecosystem: Host-associated > Algae > Red algae > Unclassified | place: Bantry Bay, Ireland...
CATTGCCGCCGCCGGCGGAGCGCGCGCGCGCGGTCTCGCTGTCGTAGCCGCACGCCAAAGGGCGGCACACAGGACCCGCAGACGGTCGTCGGACGGCAGCGGCGTGCCAAGCGCGCCGAGCTGCGTGAGAGCAGCGGGTGCAGCAGCGGCCGCCGCAGCCGCCACTCTCTCTGCCGTGCGCAATGCCGCCGCCGTCTGGCGCTTGTCTTGCGCCGCGCGCTGCACGACGCTCGCGGCACGTGCCCCATTTTCGACCCACACTGCACGCCATACCGCCTCTGCGTGCACCGCCGCGTCTGTCTTGGCCTTGACAGCCGCCGTCGCGTGCGCCGCATCTTTGAACAGGGCCGCCTCGCCCATTCACACACACACGTGCTTGGGGAGGCGCCAGGGCAACACGCCGCCGTCATTGCCCTCGGCGTTTGCGAGCGCGCGCAGGCGCGTCAGCGGCGGCCGCCGGCCGTCAGAACCGCTGGTCTCCCGCTTGCGGGCGACCTCTTGCCGCTGTACCGGCGTCAGCCACGCGTCGCCGTAGGCCTGCTGCGTGTACCGCGGCCGCTTAGGCAGGTTGGAGGGGTTGGAGGGGTCCAGCGCAGCAGCCGGCTGCGTCGGTGCGTGCTCCAAAGGCGGCGGCACAAACGACTGCGCCGCCGAAGTGGCCGCCGGCGGACACACCAAAGCTCTGCGACTCTGCTTTGGGGTAAATCCCTCCGCCCCAGACGACGCGCCGAGCGCGCCACGGCCGCGCTTCTTGTCGTTTGGCACACCACGTCACCGCCGCCGACGGGGAGGTCCGCCGCGGTGGCCACGGCCGCGCGCGCAGCCTCGGTCACTGTTGCACGTGGCGCGTCGACGGTCGGCAGTAACCGACCGCCCCGCCGCACGCTGCACTCTGCAGCAGCGGTCGCAGCCATGGCCGCCCGCGCGAGCGCGTCGGCCACAACCCGCAGCGCCCGATACGCCCGGTACGCGTGCAGGTGCGGTGCCGGTGAGAGCGCAAACGGATCCGCCCCGGGGCAGTGGGCAGCGGCGATGGACGCGACGCCCGGGTCTCACCCAACAAAGACGAGCGCCAAGACAACGTCAAGCGCATCCGCCATGCGGTCGAGCTGCATCCGAAAACTTGCAGTCTCAGTCAGACCCCCCCCCCCACGACCGTCCCTGGCCGCCCTGCGACGCGCTCGCCGAGCGGCCGCCGTCGACGCGGCAGTGGCGGGGTGTCTTATCGTAAAGTGCACGTCGACGCCAACCGCCACGATGAAGGGGCCAACAACCGTCGAGGCGCAAACGATGACCGCGCGGCGGAGCAGCGTCTGCACTACCCAACCGTCGGCCGTCTGTGGTGGGATACGTGATCCCCGTGGGCCGCCAGGCGCTTGCGGATCAGCTCGCCGCCGACGCGCGCGTACGCGGTGCACGTAACGGCACTGCTGGGTGATGTGTCGGCCGCCGCTATGACCGCGCGTACGCACAGGGCCTGGGAAGTGTGCAACGGCGGGTAGACGTGCAGCGGCCGCTGTGGCAGGGCCAATATGTCTAGATGCAGCAGCGAGCGCCGCCGACCGCCACCGTCCGTGTACACGAGCACGGTGTCGTAGGCCAGCGCAGCGGCGGCTGCCATAGGTTTCCCGTCCGCTGCATGCGTGCCCGCCGGCCACCCTACAGCTGGCGGACGGCTGCCGTCGGCAGCGTGCAGGACGGCAACGAGGGCGTCCACCAGTGCCGCGCGGGGTTGCCCGTCAGACACGCCCGGGGTCTGCGGGTAGACGTCGAGGACGATGCACTTTGCAATGGCCTTGACCGCCCACATGACGTGTGTCACATAGTGGTTTTCAAACGTCGTTGCCACGCTTGCCCAGCCGCCAGTGTCGGCCGGACTCGGCAGCAGCGTGCTGCACGGCAGCTGCACTTGCTCGGCTACGGCCGCTGTCACTGCCGCCGACGCGGCAACAGAGGCGGTGTAATCGCCGGCACTGGTTGCTGCCTTGAAGTCTCCAAGTTGCTTGGCGTTCAAGCCCCGCCCCGAGTAGCACACACACGCCCGCCAGGGGGCGCCGCCAAACGCGCGGACACCGCGACACGAGACGGTCGAGACGACCTGCTTTCAGGCGGGCCCGTGGCCGCTCGTCAGCGATGCCCGCACGGCCGCCGTAAACTCGTCCAGCGTGCGTCGGCTGCCGCCACCACCACCCGCACCCAGCCCGCCACCGTCTACGCGCTCGAAAAGGAACCGCATCGTGCAGTCCATGAAAATGGAGACGAGGCGCAGATGCGGCGTCTGCGCCGTCGCCAACTTTGTCAGCGCGGCCGCTCCCGCAGTAGCGCTTGCCACAGCGGCGGCGGACCTTGTCGGCGAGCGAAGGCTCTACATCGTCGGCGGGCGCCCTGTCGGGGGCAAATAGTCTGCCGGCTGCGGCTGCTGCTGGCCCTGGCGCCCTTGGCCGCCACGTCGGCGGCCATGCGCGCCCCGTGCGCCGCCTTGGCGGCTGCGTCGGCTGAACACATTTTCACATTGTGCCTCGTCACCCCGCAACTGCCACAATGGCGCAGGCGGCCACGTGTGCCCCCGCCGACGCTCGCCAGCGCGCCCCCTGCGCCAGCACCCGCGTCGTTGCCCGGGTGGTCCCCCGCGTCCGGGGTTGCCATGAAGATCAAGCCCTTGGCCGCGGACAAGACGCTGCTTGCGGCGTGACGGGTGCGCGCGCACAGGCGCCGACAGGCGACCACGGCGGCATTTTCGGCAGCGTCTGCGGCGCCGTCGCCCCCACTGACGGCAGCGGGTGTTTGGTGCGGCGGCACGGTCACCGCGTCGACGGCTCGCAGCACTGCGGTCGACGCCGACTCGGCGTCACCCAGCACTGCCGACTCGTTCGACGTGGTGCCCCGCACTAGTAAGGGGTTTGCTGAGGGTAGCTTGTTCAGCAGGGTACTCGCGTCTCTGAAGGGGCCAACCGGCTTTGCGTCGCCGGTCGCTCCGCACGCGGCGGCGGTGGCGGCGACTCCGACCGTCAAGGACCTCACGGCAGACGCGGCTCTCTGTCGCGCGGCGTCCACGTGGCCGCCAGCCTCGATGGCCGCGTCTCCGCCTGTCGCACCCCGACGTGCGATGGCGTCGTCACGGTCGAGGTCCTTTTGGACGGGTTCGTCGACGGGGCCGTCCCCGCTTCCGCCGTCCCCACCACCACTTGACGGTGGGGTGGGGTCAGTTACTGGTGCGGACGGGGGGGGCACCCTGCCGGGCACACAGGGGCCGCTTGGGACACTCGCGGATGCTGCGGGGCGCGCGGGGACGCCCCCCGTTGCTTTTGGGTGACAGTCGGGGGCGCCCCCCCCACCCGAGGGAGCAGACCCCTGTGGTCGCCGCCAATCGCAAAGGCGCGAGTGTCGTCGCCGGGGCCGCCCGCGGCACCGGTGCTGGTGGTCGTGGCTGCGACCCATGCACCGCCGCCGCCAGCGGTGCCCCCACCCACGTTCCCGTCGCCGCCCGTCATACCTGCCCGTGGGTCTCTGCCGCTGCCAACACCACCGTTCGCCATCATGGCCAACCGCCGCGTCGCGGTGCGGGCGCGACGCGCTCGCAGTGCCGACGACGTGCCAGGCGCATTCTCCTCGTCTGTGGACGACACGTCGTCTGCGTCGCCGCCGGGTGTCGCCCCAATGCCCCCCAGTGGGACGAGGCCGCACGCACCGGCGCCGGTACCCGCCGCGCGACGCGAGTGTTTGCCGCGGGCGACGCTCGGGGGTGCATTTACCCGCATGGCGTCGTTCAGGAAAGCACGGGCGTGCCTTCTGACACTCGCTTTGTGAGAGATGTGGGGAGTGGGGCACTGCCGAACAAGCCCCCTCACACAAGGGTGTGCCGCCTGCCCCGGAGGCTTTCGAGCACTGTCACCCGGGTCGACCATACTCCAACGTACCGCGCACCGTACTGGCAGAAGACACCACAGAGGGTGACACCGTATGCCAGCCGGGGTGGAGCAGGGGGGCCGCCGGGGGCGCGCGGCAGCAGCCCGCGCTCAACAAGCAGGCGGCGCGCACCAGACGCCCCGCGCCGCCGCCGCACGAGCGGCGGCGGGGGGCGTCGCAATGACGAGCTCCGATGAGCGTACCGTGGCCGCCCATCGGTCCCGGTCCGTGGCGCTCGTATTGGCGCCGGTACGGATGCCGGCGGGACGAGCAACATGACAGACAGTGTCTCACGGCACGACACTGCACGGGAGCGCGTCGGACGACTGACACACACAAGCGTGTATGCAAACGGGTCGCCATTGACGCCGGGCGCGCGGTTGCGATAGAGAGAGCATGTTCAAATTTGACCGACGCCTGTGGCGCCGACACGCGCTGCTGAGCGGGGGTCTGGCACGCGTCAAGCCTACTGACAGACGTGTGTGAATTCAAGCTGCGCACACAACCCTTGATGCAGGTCGGCTGTGTTTATGCTGGCACCTCCTCCCCAATGCGCACACATGCAGGCGTATACATACATGCACGTGTTTGTGTGGTGGTGGTACTGTAGTGGTGAACCGCACCGGGAGGCGCGTACTTGTGACGCGGAAGATTGCCGACCGTGTCTGGGCCCGTCCCGTGCGCTTCGTCGGCGGCAGCCGCGTGCCGTCGTCACTGGGCAGCCGCATGTCCCCTGCTGCCACACAACGGGCCGCGCGCCCTCGTACACGTCGTGGCCCAAGCGGCCCCGTCACCCGAGCGGCAGAAGGAAAGGCTGCCACCGCGCGACTGCACGGGGCTGCGCGCCCCACACACGGGGCCCAGAGCGGCGCCACCGCTCAAGGAGGGTTTCGCGGCCCACATCTGCGTCGTGTGCGTGTCGGGCAGTCCCCCACCGCAGTCGGCCGCCTGACATCATCAAGCCCCATTGCACGCGCCGGTTTGGGAGCATGACGGCAGGGGGCTCAACTGTGGCGGGAGAGTACACTTCACCACGCCGCCGACTCGACGAGCGTCGAGTCCTTTCTCGGCAAATCGCAGGCCAGCATTCTGTCTTGGGCAGCAGCGACTCGCGACGGTCACCCCCAGTACAATAGTTGGGGCGCTGTCCACCCCGCGTCGGCCGACCGCACCTGGTGCGCACATTCTGGGTCCATGTCGACCTCCCTTGACGGGCCCGTGGGCAGCTATTTTCTCTGATGTGATCCGAAAGCGCTACCCTCCAGAGGCGTAAACTTAATCCAGTATTTCACCAGGCACAGTGCCCATGGTATGCGGTGCGCACCTGAACCAGTGGGTGTGGGCGGCTTTGCCCCCCCGTGTCAGCTCATGCGAGGTCATGCGCGGCGGCCGCTTCCGACGACGTTGCTTTTCATCGTGACACGATTGGCATCTCGTCAGACGGTGGTTGGGGGCACTATTCCGAGAACATATCATATCAAAGATTCATCATTCGACCCCTTTTGCAGCGGGTCCGTCTCCCCTACGGCGCGTGGACGCGTACATGTGGCGTGGGGGCACGACAGATACGGGCCGCTGTGCCCCGCACAGTCTCGAGAGCGCGTCGGGGCGGATTGTGGGCGTCGATTCGTTGTCTGTGAAAACAATTTTTCCGTGCCACACACGTCGTGTCCCACACGGACTTTTGGAATTGGCACACATCGCTGCTTGCCCCCACGCAGCACGACAGCCGCGCACCCCGCACGCGGTGTGCACTAGTCGATGGCCGTCCTCGCGCTCGATAGCACTTCGCCAGGGACCCGGTCCGCATGGCGGACCTTGCCCCCAGGTGCACCACTGGAGGAGGCACATAGCGGCAGAAACTTTAAGCGAAACCGCCTGTTCCCACGCGTAAATGTGTGGTACAGACCAGGCCCTACCATGGGTATCGATTTTGGTCGTGGATAATTTCCCTCCGAACATCTTGGGACAGAGTATTTTCGCACTTTCGGAAACGCAACGTGAGTATTGGTATATGTAAAAATCCAAGGATGTGGGTATCTGATACTCACTCATCACATATAATCTTGACGCGGGGCTACTTTGCGAAATGGGCGTCCACTTCTTGTCGAGATCTGACAGGGGCGATTTCTATGATTTTGGACATCATCGCAAGCGCTCGGCGAACGTGCGGATTGGTCGTTCTGACAGACTCGAGTGACAGCCTCGTACCGTGAAGCCTTCGTGATGTGGCCCATCACTGTTGCCCTGACCATGTCGATGTAGCAAGACCCTCTGCAAGGATGGCTGTTGCACCGAACGAGTGCAGAGAGTGGGGATGTGCGTCGAGGGCGCGCCGCAGCGTCCATGGAAGAGTCTCGCAGCGCGTCCAGGGGGGGTGCAGCCTCTATCAAATTCCGAAATGGTGGGTCGCCGTGAGGGGGGGACGTGGTATGACGACGTCGGGACGTGAATCTCGGCCGGGAACGAGCCGAAGGCAATTCCAGGCACGCGCGTGCAATACCCTGGACTTCAAGGCGGTGGCGCGCTCGGCGACGCATCGAAACCGGGCACTCGGGCTGGCTCCATAGCCGCGAGCGCGCGCGGGGGCACGTACAGCCACGTTGCCGTGGTGGGGGGTGCATGGAGCGGGGAGACGGGTGCCGCCGCCGCCACCGCAGCGGCAGCGGCTTACCGGCGTCGCGCGATGCCCACGGGAGGGGCCGTCAAGCCGCCGCGCAGCACACCTGCGCACGGCGGACGGGGCGGTCGACACAACGCACGGACGGGCGAGTGGGACCGACCGCGCGCGACCAGGCGCCTCTAACCGCGCAGCCCGATGGCGTCAGAAACCGCTGAAGAGCCGCCGCAGCAAAATCCGGCGCGCAGACACGATCACCCGCGGGTCGTCATGGGCGCGTACAACCCCGAAAGTCTCTGCGCGTGGTTTTCGGGCGCCACTCTGGTCGGTGGGGGGGGGCAGGGGGGCAGGGGCCGTCCGGGCCCTGTGTCCCCTGTGGCAGGACAGTCCTTCTTAACAACGTAACTCCATTCGCTGTTAGCGTCATTGCGAGTCTTTAAATGCTGACGCGCCCTCACATCACTGAGGAAACGAATGCAAACTGCCACCTCTGAAACGGAGCGCAAGTCTTCTAATATAAGCAAATGAGTGCATCACTACACTTTGAGAGAATCCTGTCCTAAAGGCCGGAAAAATGAGCCATCTGTTGCACAAGGGGGTGGAGGGGTCGACCGCTCGAAAGACAGTGGTCAGGGCTGCCGACCAGGCGTGGCAGACAGAGGCCACAAAAACGGGCAAGACAATGAAAAGGACGCAATAAAGAAGGATCAACACGCACTTTCGGAAAGAGGCCACTGTGCAGGCGCGAGCATAAAGGAAGGAGAGGACAGCTGCCGGTGAGCGACCTGAGGGTGAACCAGCCGCGGTTTCGAGGGCGACAGGCACCACGCGAGATCCAGCAATAAGCATTGCGGATGGCACCAACTTCTTTGTCCATGACGATTGGCGCTCAGACTGCTTGAGCTCACGCGACATACCGTACCGCAGCCTCAGCACACTGTTCGTGTCCTGATGTGGAGCATGACGGGTACAGAGCAGTGTGGACCTGATGAAGTATTTCGCGCCGACGTCCCAGGCGTGCCTGTTTAAGCTGATGCTGGACATACCCCACGGAGGGAGCCGTCATAGCGATCCGAGCTTTGATTGGCCGAGCTGAGTGTCTTACAGAGCTGTACTCTGATGCGGGCACTTTCTGAGCCCCAGTTTCGAGCGATTCGCTTGACCAGACAGCAAGGATGTTCGCAGCTCCGCGGCGCTTTGATCTGTAGGACTGTCAGCTTCTGCTTACACGAGAGATACTCATTTCTGGATGTCGCATGAGTATTTTCATGTATGCGTTCCCAATCGTAGGTGTAGTCGCCCACATGCTACCGGCTTTTGAGTATGGGTGCCGACACCTAAATACTCATGGGTATACTCAATCAACAAATACCCATGGTAGGGCCTGGTACAGACCTGCACGCGCGTGGCAGCCATGAAACTCAGACCACGACAGACCCATACGACTGTCTGCTGTGCGCAAATGGAGAGGGTGGGGAGGAGAAGCGTGCGACTGTTTGAGCCCAGCAGGCTGCAGTGTTCGCCCCCGCCAGGGCGCGCTCAGTCGTGTGCCAGCCACAAGTCCGCCTACACAGTCATCTGCGGCGGACACCGTCTGATTGCACAAAGGAACCCACCCGATCCACCGGCACGACAGCGTCATCGGCTCAAACGGGCTCAGTTGGCCGCCGTTCCAGGCCGTATGCGACTGTTGACAAAGCACGTCCCCTGCCAATGACGCCATGCCTGAGCCCCGACCAATGAGAAAGCGACAATCCACAATTCCGAGCCCCGCTGGCGGGTCATGACGGGGCTAGGGGGCCTCTTTTCACCGGCCGGCGTTTATAAAAATTGGCACCTTTCGGTGCAATTTGGGGCTTCCAGCAGCGGCCTCTACGGCACTCTGACGAGGGGTGCTGAATGGTGACACCCGAGAATCTAGTAAACAATCTCTCGCTGTCAACTCATACCGCACCAATGAGACTCGTTCAAGAGATGTGACAGGGGACAGAATATCGGTCCGGCTCACATCTGCAAGGACTCCGCGTCGGTTCCCAATCGGACTGGATTCGACATGCCAGATCGCGCGTGAGCGCGTGCACTGCCTCCTCGTGCACGCCACTCGACCGCGGAGCGGCGTTTGCTTACGCGGAGCGACGTCCACAACCCCACGCCAGACCCACTCCCGCGGCGCCTACGCCAACGGCCACCCCTACCGGGCACTATTGACACGTACTACTCCCCTTGAGAGCATTGACGTATCGAGCCTATCCCATCGCGCCATCCCACTACGCTGCACTGCCTCCCGCCTGCACTCTCACAGCTTTCTCATCGTCTCTCCGATGTCTCCTTACCGTCTCCTACCGCTCTTTCTGTCTGCGCGTGCCCCTGAGGGAACAACTACGGAGAAGGATGACAACGGCCAACCGCTCCGGCGCTTGGTGATGTGCGGCTGTCTACAATGCTTACCAGCCCTTCAGGACAACGCCAAGGACGGGTAATTTCCACTGGGAGACTCTTCACATGCCTTGCTCGCCCAGGCCAGGAGCGCCTTCGACAACTACATTGCGAACCACGACGCGGGGGACGCCTCGATAATCGCAACCCCCGGGGCGACGCATGACGACGGCTACGACGCCGGCGGCGGCGTGCGGCATGACAGCGCACAAGGTACCAGCAGCACTGCGCTGCAAACTGCGCGCGCCAACGGACCGGGAGAGGCATCGACGCCGTCGTCGATCTCCAAATCGCCGCAAAAAAGTCGCCACCGCCAACCTAAGGCGGTAGCTACGAGTGCCGAGTCGGCAACCCGCCCAAGAAATCTTCGAAAGCCCACCAAGATTGAGAGACCTTACTCCATGGAGGATCACGTCACGATGTTCTTCTCCGAACACCGCGTTGCCGTCGACCTCGATGCGCGTATGGGCACCGACGCCGTGCTTGAGAGTGGTTGCGTCCACGGCGCGAACGTCACCTGCTTTGTCGAGGCTATGGACCCAATCTGCCTCTGGACGACACTGCTCAAGTGCAACGTCGCCGCCTTCTGCTCTTGCGGCGGCGTAATGGGCAGCGGCTTTGCGGCCACGGTGGAGCACGCGCTCGAGCACGTTCAGATCCAGTGCAAGGGCAAGAAGAGCTCGACCTGCCGTCACGCGGCGGCGCTGCTGGTGGCCTCTCGCTTGCTGTCGGCTGAGTTTGGTATGCAAACACCTGAGGCGTTGATCAACGTGATGCCGGTCTTCCGCGGCCCGATCGTTACAGCCAATAACAACCCGATGAGACGGTCTTTCACTTGGTGGGCAAGGTGGGCAGGCGGATGAATATCCCGTTGTATGCCATCTCCTACAACAGTATCTGGTCGCCGGCAATATTCCGGACGGGTCGGAACCGGTACAAGCTGGCGACGTGTTGCCTCCTTTCCTGTCAAACACAGCCTCGGGGGTGCCCGCATGCCAAGGCCGTAAATTCGTTCAACCGTGTCGAGGCGTCGGCGGCGTCGGAGGCGGCGGCGGCTGCTCAGGAGGCGCTAAGATTCGGACGTAATGGTGTGCTGAACGAGATGGGCGACCCGCCCCCCGCCGAGCCCGTGGCCGCCGCTCCCGTCGCCCCAGCAGTGCCGCCACCGTCTTCTCGACCCCGTCGGGCACGTAATATGTTCCCGTGCACGGAGGAGGTGGCTCTGTGCAACGTCTAATGCCAGTTTGTGGACGCCGCACGGAGGACCAACAACACCTACCGCTACGATTCAAGGCTTCACGTGGAGGAGCAGTGCATTGTGTGTCAGGAGCCTTGGGGCGGCTTGGTGTCGTCCCAGAACATTTCCGTACTCTTCACCGTGAAGGGGCGCATGCAGATCTTGGTCGGCCAGTGGGTGTGCGCCAATGGGCATGACGTATTGTACGACGGGGAGGGCGACGGGCTGTTTGCCGCGACGCAGGAGGCGGTCTACCCGAGCATCTGTTTGAATCTTGTGCTGGAACTGTGTGTCCTAGCGCGCTCCACGATTGCGGCGGCGTGCCAGTTCTTGAGGGGCTGCTGAGGAACACAGCCGCCTACGGAGAGGGAGAACCCGGTCAAGCCCTTCAGCTTCTCTCCGACGCGACCGGAGAAGTTTCGGAGACGTTGGTCGTGCCAGCCGGAGCTTTGACCTGCTCCCACTGAGGCCGTGAGGAGGCAGCCGGCGGCCTCTTCAAGTGCATTGTGTGTGACGGACAAATGCTGTCTGTGGTCCAAGCGCACGTCAAGGACATGATTCGGCCGAGCGGCAACGCGCCGCGGGTTGACTTCTCCATCATTTTTGCGTGCGCGATCCGGACGTCATCGGTGAGGGGGCTCGTGCGTCGCCGCGTGCGGGCCAAGCCGGACTAAGCGGTCAAGCTGACCATTGCCGAGTCGCGAGCGTGGCCTCAATTTGAGGCTGCCGCAGACCAGTCACCTCCCCCAGCCCCACCTTTGCCCACGGCCGACGGGGTGGTGCAGCGCGTACAGATTGACGACAAGCGGGCACTCCGGTGGTCGGCTGCTCAAGTAGTGCAGCACCTTTTTACTGTACAAGGACTGCGAGGTCCTGGGGGTCAGGCTGTGCAAGCAGCGCCGGTTGCCGCGCTCGACCCCCCCTCGCAAGTTGGCGCCCACGAGGACATCGGCGGATCTGCAGACAAGTACGACGACAAGGACCTGATGAGCGGCCAAAACGACAGCGGCAGGGACGAGAGCGGCAGCGGCAGCGGCAGCGGCAGCGGCAGCGGCAGCGACAGCGGCAGCAGCAGCGGCAGCGACGACAAAGAGACCGACCCAGCAGATTAGATCGCTGGCAGCAAGGATTTGGACGGCGAAGCCACCGACCGCGGCAGTGGGATGGAGGTGGAGGGCACCCCCGCGGCGCCAGTTGATGAGACCGGCACCGCGAATAGCAGTCCAAGTGCGGCGTCGTTGACCTGCGACGGGAACTCAGCGCTTGAGGACACTTTGCCCCCCGAGTTTCGCTCTCCAGCGCCTACTACGGCTGCTACCGGGTCGGGCTCATCAAGCGCGTCGTCATCCCCGTCATCTCCCTCGCCGACGAGGCGATGCCGACGTTCTTCAGCTCCTGCCCTCGCGCCGCGCTCAAACCGGCGGTGGAGGCGTCAGTTGACCAACAATTCATTGCGTGACGCGTGGCGGCTGCAGGAGGGGGAGTTTGAGGAGGTGCCGGCCGGCGGAGAACCCAGCGAGGCCCCAGTCGCCGTCAATCGTGCGGACCCGCTGTCGCCTCTGACATTGTGAGCCATTAAGGTGACGGCTGACGCCGTCACGGCGCCGGTCGATGGCGTAGCCACCGTGTTGGTCAACGTCGGCCCGATTCCGATCCAGATGGAGGACATATCATGCGCGCTGCTAAGTCAGTTGTTCAACGGCGAGCTCGTCAACGCCTACGTTGAGTTGCTGCGTGTCCGCCAGATGAAGATTGAGTCGTCCATTAGGCGCAAGCCGCACTACATCTTCTTTTCCTCGTTATTCTACGACCAGCTCGTCAAGAAGGGCATCTACGACTACGCCGCGGTGCGGCGTTGGACGACAAAGGAGGTCGTACTCATGGCCCACAAGACATTCATCCCAGTCAACATCACCGACGCGCACTGGTTCTTGGCTGTGGTCGTCCCGACGGCAAGGGTAGTCGAGCCTTATGACTCCATGGGCCACGCTCAAGAGAAGATGGGCAAGCGCATTGCAAGGTGGGCCAAGAAGCAGGCGGCAGAGCACGGTTTGCCCAAGAAGGAGTGAAGAGTTGACGCGATGCCCTGCCGCGTGCAGGAGAACTGTGATGATTGCGGTGTATTCATGTGCCGGCACATGGAGCTCATATCTAAAAGTGAGTCGGCAGTCGGCTGGGGCGGCAGCTCTTTCTACCTGCGCCGCAGAATTGCTGCCGAGTTGCTGTCTGGCTCGCTATAAAATACATCATGTTTTCTCTCATTGCATTCGTATCGTTATCGTGCCCTGCATGAACAGGACTCAATATATCTTTTTCTGTTTGCTTCCTGGTGGGACGACGGACAGGCCGATGGGCAGCAGCACCATCACTTCATCGACAATGGGATGTTTAAGGATGGCGACGACTGGAACAGATGGGCAACCAAGCCTCACGCTGAGAAAATATCACTCACACGGAATCCTCACCCCCAGCCCCCATCTTGTCGGCTGCATCGCTTTCGGCCACCCCCCCCGCGAGTAGCCACTAGCTTTTTGGTGGTGCTTGAATTGAAGCTGAGGTCCGTGGTGGGGGGCGCCGCCACGTTTGTCAACACCACCGCGGCCGTGTCCGCCAGCTGCTTGTCCGTGGGGGCTAAAGGCACTAACGGTTCCTTGCCGTCGGCCGCCTCAGTCTTGCTGGTGGCAACAGACTGGTCAGCGGCGATCGGCGTGGCATTCATATCGGCGGCGGCTGCCGCGGCCATGCGCGTCACCACCACGACCGCCGCTTTGGCGTACTGGACGTCGGCGAGCGCAGCGGACGAGACAGGCAGCTTTTCCTTGACGGTCGCCCTCTTGTGCATGGCATCCGCCTTGTACTTGGCCGTCAGCTGAGCAGCGACTGCGTCGTGGGGCTCCGCGAACGTGTCCGTCGCCCTCAATACCACCGCGTCTGCCCCCGTTTTTTATGGCGGCTCGAAGCAACTATGGCAGCTTGCCATCGCCCGCCTCCGACTTGAAGGTGGCCTCCGCCTGGTCCACGTCAGCGGCCGCTTGCAAGTGGGCGTAGTCGGAATGACGTGCAGGTTGGCATCCGCCAGTTCCGCCTTCTTGGCAGCAACCGCCCGGTAGGGCGCGGCTATCCTGGTTCGGACGGTGGCCGCGGCGGTTGGGGCCTGCACTTTCGCCACCACCGCCTCCGCATCGACCAAAACGGCGTCGGCGGTCGCAATAGAGAGGACCAGCAGATAGAATTCTGCGGCCTCCGCCTTATGAAGGTCCACAGCGAGATGAATTTTGGTAGACTGGCCGCCCATAGGACACGTCTCTGGCCCGCAACGCAACGGCGTCGGTCTGTTCCACGGTAACGCAAGTGGTTGAGATGACCGGCAGGTTATTATCGGCCGCCTCTTCCCACTTGGCGTCGACCGTCTTATAGGCGGCGGCCACTGCGCGGTAGGCTGCGGCCGGGCTCGCACAGACAGCGGCGGCGAAGGTTGTCGTCGCATTCGCCACCGCTACAGCCGCCGCGTCGCCTGGCCGGTCTCCCATGGGAGCTGTCCACTGGATAGGCCGCTTCCCCTCGGTCCCTTCACCCCTTAGTAGTGGTGTCCGTCTCAGCGGTGGTGATGGGCGTGGCACCCACGGCGGTGATGACAGGAGCAACCTCTATATTCCCCATCACTGCCGCCTGGTCGGCCAACAACCCGCCAGCGAGCGAGGCAAAAGGGGCCGGAAGCGTGCCCTTGACCGCTTCACCCGTATCAGCTGCCACAGGCCAGTTTGTCGACGACCACCTGCGCGGCCCATTCGCCCGTTTGTTGGACGCTGGCGCCTGATGAGACGTCCCCTGTCGCAGATGTGCGTCCTTTTGCCCGAGGAATCGTTGCCAGATAAATTGAGTCATTGAACAGTTGATCCCCTCCCCACAGTAGTAAGTATGTGGGATCTCCCTACAGTTCCTCACGAAATCCGTAGTTCACCCCGGCGACAGAGATTTATTGGCGACCTCATCTCATTCGTGCCCCTCGCCGTCACAACCGCCACCATCTTCAAAAAGGACAGACGACAGCAGCCAGACCGTGGGGTGGAGATGTCCCATTTCATAGCGGTCAGACAGGTGGCTTGTGGACCGCGGACGCTGTGAGGCTGTGGTCTGGACTCTCTGCACGTTAACGAGAGTTCTCAATTTGCGCTGCGAGGCACCCCGGTCCGTCCAGGGGCTCGATCTGGTGACATTGCCGTGACCCCGATCGGGCAGGTCCGCTGGCGCAATTCTGAGCGAGAAAATATCTTGGTCTGGCAGACAGAGCCTGTCAGCGGCCTCACTGCCTGGAAGCCTGGATCGTTCAGCCAGTGTGCCCTGGATCTGGTTGCAGAAGCACCTGACGCTGACGCTTCTCGCGCGACTCTAACGCTTGCGCTGCCTGCCCCTGTCATGGGCGCTTCACTCCTTTCCGCACGAGAGGCTTTCTCCAGCGGGGTCCCAGTGGCTCAGCGGGCACGCAACAGCTCTCTGTTCATGCGTCGCGGTCTTTTTGCACTCGAGAGTCATCCTTCTGGATCCCCACACCAATGGCGTGGTCGAACGTCCCGCGTGCTCCCTCTGCCCCCCCCCTCATCCTTCGCTTTGGGCCTTACCTGCCGAACGCCCGCTGATGGTGTGTGGAGGCCATTTTCATCGCGACTGCGTGGGGTGCCAGCTGCCACGGGCGGAGCCAACTCACCGTCGCCCCCATTGATGCCAGCTCAGCCGGCGCATACACGTTAGTTGCCGTCGAGATGGACGAGGCGGCCTACGGCGCCCCGTCAGTCGCGTTTGACGCGCCCCTCAACGTGCGACCGGCCGATGTGGTGGTGCTGGAGGGTGGTCGCGACGGCCGCCGGCGCCTTCGGCGCCAAGCCAACCGCAGAAGACCACACGGCCGTCGACAACGAAGAGGCGGCGTCTGACGGCGGCGTGCCGGTCCCGTCTGCCGCGACCGCTCACGTGTGGTCGGCAGACACCTCGGCTGACGGCTGCCTCTCGGTCCCGCCCGCCGTGCCCGACACGGCTTTTGCGGGTGTGACAAGGTGGACTGGACCGCTGCCGCCACCGTAGGCGCCAAGACGACGGCGGCGGGAAGGGCGACGCAGCCGAGCTCCAGCTGCCGGCCAACTCTGCCGCGCCGAACGGCGTCCCGCCGCGCGATTGGGCTGTGGTCGGTGTGCCGGACGTGGCAGCGCCCACCCTCGCTGCCGTTGTCATGAATCCGACCGCCATCAACGAGGCGGTGGCCTCCAAGTCGGGGAAAGCGGCCGGCGGCTACCTTCCTGTGGCATCCGGTGCCCCGCCGACGTGCAGCTTGTCGACGCAGTGTTGCGAGTTGGGACCGACGTGGCCGCGACTGCCGTTGCCACTGTCGCCGCCACGTCACCCGCGGTCGTCAGAGCAGCTGACGGCACCTACGTCCTGGTGGCAGAGGCAAAGATACTGGTCCACGGTATAGCGCAGGCCAGCGTCCGGCCGCACGACGGGGCGGCGTTGGAGGTACCGGACGTGGTAGCGACCGCTGCCGCCGCCGTCGGCGTCGTCAACCGTCCTGTTGCGTCGACCTTCTTGCCGACGCATCGCCGGCCGACGCGGTAGTGTGGGTGGGAAAGGACGTGGCGGCGACCGCCGCCGTGAACATCGGCGCCAAGCCAACTGCGGACAACGAGGAGGCGCTTCCCAACAATGGGCAAGCGGCGTCGGGCACGCTGCTTGAGTTGGCTGGTGCACCTGCCTACGAGTTTTCGGTCGACCTGACGGTTGTCGTCGGAGCGAGCCCGGCGGCGAGCGGCGCTGCCGCCGTCTGCAACCAGCCACCCGCAGCAAATGAGACGCATAATAAGTGCGTGCCGGGTCCGTCATGGTGAACCCGTTCCCTGTCGATGCCGTGGGTGGCTATGGCGACGCGGCGCCGGCATCCAGCGGCATTGTATGCGCGACTGTCGCGTCCGTCATCTTCCCCACTGACGATGCCGACCTGGAGCTGGACAGGTGGCGCAAGGTTCTGGTTTTTGTGTCGGCGTCTTTGGCGGAGCCAGCGCTCAATGTGTTCAACGGCTGCGACATGCTGGACGTTGAGGTCTTACCACGGGCCCTGATCGCTGGCGTGCCCAGTGAGCTTTGGCTTGACTACATGGACTGCATTCAGGGCGTCGTCTTCGTGTTGCAGTTTATGCTGCTGACGAGCGACCACATGGACGCGTCATTGGCGCTGAGCCTCGCCGTTGGCGAGCTCCTGCTCTTTGCCTGCCGCACGGACGCGGAGGCGCTGGTGCTGTGGGAGGCCAAGGCGGGCGAGGATGCCAAGGCGTTCGGGGAAGAGTGGGCGGAGGCGTCCGTAGAGAAGCGCGCGGCGTGGCTGAAAAGCCAGGGCGTCCGCGACGAGGAGACTCACGTCGTTGCCGTCGGGCAATCCATCGCCCGTGTCATCGAACAAGCCAACAAGCTGGGCTCTGGCCAGGTATGGACTGGGCGCAAGGCATTGCGCGCCTTCGTCGAGGACTACACCTCGGCGCGGAAGCGAAAGAAGGCAGCAGACAAGCGGGCTGCTGACAAGACGGGCGGCAAGACGGGTGGCAAAAAGAAGGGCGGCAAGGACAGGGAGAAGGCTGGCAAAAAGAAGGAGCGCAAGGCGTGGGACGACGACGACTGCCGCCACCACTTCTCTGACATTGTCCTGCGAGAACCCGGCGTTCTGATCTTCATGTTTTGCTGCGGTTACATTGTCGGCTTTGAGATACTGCGGGAGTTGGAGAGCCCGGCTCACGTCGTGTCGTCATTGGCACAGCGTTTTGAGAAGCTTCCTCCGGAGGTTTATTTCGACACTGCTTGCCAAGCGCAGCGCAACGCGCTCCGTCGTGTACCGTGGCTCCTTCACCAGTCTCTGACAGCCTGGTTTGTAGACCGCTTTCTTCGTGTCGGTCACAACTGCTCGCCGGTTTTTAACGCCGACCAGTACCCGGTGCTATCGCAAGGGCACGACACGTCGGGTGCCGACCGACAGCACTCCATCAAAAAGAAGTAAAAGAATGCCCTCACGTACATGACGCAGAGGCGTTTTATTGTTCGCTCTCGCTATATTGCGGCACACAACAACGTCCGACTGTCGCAGAGGCGGCAGGCGAGCAAGCTCAACGCCGCCGGCCGCCTTCCAGGCGAGGCCAAGACGTCCAGGGAGATACAGCATCACCCAGTGGAAACGTACTTCCATTGGAACATTGTGCAGCACTGTAAGCGTGAGGGGTGTGCTTGTCGTGACGGAGAGATAGAGCTTGGAGAGGCGTTTGGGCTTGAGACCAAGGTGTAGAAACAGAACATTCTTCCGAATGATCCATGTATTCGATTGTCCAGACCGAAAAACAATCAGAACAAGGACTAGAGGCAGGCGCCGGCGGGAGTTGGGAGCTTATGGAGCGCTGAGCTTCCTTGCCATCTGCGACATAGTCGTCGTGAGCGTCGTTGACGCGGAGCTCACCGTCGCGCACGCCTCACCAGTAGACACATCTCCGCCAGTGCGGCCGCTACTGCTGCCGCGGTAGTTCCTTCGGCATTCCTTAGAGAGGTCCGGAAGACGATATCGATGACCGCCGCGTCACTCGAGGTACTCCCGCCGAATTCTGTTGCCCCCGACGCGACTGTTGTCACAAACCTGTTGCGGCGGCCAGACCCCCCCCCACGCATCCCCTGTGTGCAACTGTTGATGCAGTAGCGTCACCATGGGCGATGACACGACCAGTACAGAAATCGGCCGACGCTTAGTGCGCCTGCAAGCGCGTCCGTGTCGACGCGTACCGTTTACTTCACTCCGGGCTGAGCTCCCGCCCACTGGTTTGGCCGCACCCACGCAGCCCATCTGAGGCGCCTCTGTGTACGACAGTGGTCACACGTCAAACGGCCATTGAGCCAAAACGCCAGTTCGCATACCTGACCCACTGGCGCCGCACACGCGCGCTCCACTGTTCCACTCGTACAGCGCATTTCAGTGGCCTCACAGATCGCCACTGTCGCATCGATTACACAGCGGCTTTCCATATTTACAGATCTGTTTTCCTCATGGTCAATCCGAAGAGTGCGCCCATTTCCGGTGATGCCTCACCAGGGGGCTCCAAGCGGAGGTTCGCAGGCCCCTGGCCTTGGCGGGCCTTTCCAGGATTCTTGTTGAGGCCATTCCCTGATGGGCCCGTGCACCACCCTCGTGTCCTCGGAGGCTTCCAGCGCGCTCCGCCGCAACACCGGGCTGTGAACGCCCGGACGGTGCCCCGCGGCGTCGTACCGCCGTCACGACGGCGGCGAGCGCGCCTCGTCCCTCTCATGACTACGTTTTTTCCGCCGTTCCTGCGTCCCATCAGCCATGCCGGCTTTGGCGGCGGCCCTGCACGGCGTGCAGACCTTCCAATGTGTGGATCTCCCATTAAAGTTACCGCCGGCACACCGATTTACTCTCCATGCCTCCCCCACCCCTCCAGCTTGCTACTCCCACCCCGCCGAGTTGGCACCCCCGCCTTCCCACCTTGCTACCCGCACCCATCTATTTTGCTACTCCCATCCCCCGCGCATGCTACCCCCTTCCCCCATGCAGATGGTACCCCCATCCCCATTCACGTGATCCCTGTCGTCCCCCTGCTTGCTAGACCGCGACAGTCGCCAAGACCTTGTTCAGCTGACCTGCCGTCGCCGACGAGGTGGTCGTCGCCAGAAACGGGGACGTGGCCGACGGCAACTTGCCTGTCGAGTCTGCCTCACCCGTCGACATGTTGCCGGCTAACGCGTCGAAAGTGGTGCAGACGGCCTTGGAAACTATCGCCGCTGCGGCCGTCGCCGCCAAGCCGACCGCGGGCAACCAGGCGGTGGCCTTCATTATGGGGGAGGCGGCCGATGCCAACCTACCGCTCGTTGCTGCCGCGACCGACGACGCGCAGCCGTCCGACACGGCGGCATCGTGATGACGGGCGTGGCAATGACTTCCACCGCCGCCACTGGTGTCACGTTTGGTGCCGCCCGCTGACGGGATCGCGGACACTAATAGGACGGGCGTTCAAGAGTCGTCGATGGCGGCCGAGCGTGGCCACGACCGCCGCCGCCGCCGTCGGGTCAAGGTCATTTCCAAGCAGACTACGGCCGGCCTGGCTGTGACCGTCAAGACGCGGGAGGCTGATGGTAGCGACGCACGTCTCACCGTTGCAAGTGCTGTCGGGAGGGGGGGAATGGAGGGGGTGGTGATGAAAAGCGCAACCGTGATAGAACGTATTCCGTCGGTCTCAAACATAGCCCTTTTCACAGCGGTAGTCGATGAAATACAGACGTTAAGAACCCACTCGAGCTACTCAAACAAACCGTGCGACTGCGTTCGGACGTCGTCGTCCGCCCTCGCCGTGCGTTGATGTTCCTTGCATGTGTATCCAGGGCCAGTGGTATAAAGCAAGTCCCGCATACAACCAGCGAACTCGGCAGAAACCTTGCGGTGGGACCTGCGACACTCGGTGTCGGACGGGCCTTCCGGAACAAATAGCAGTTTACATATCATAATGCAAAACATGGGATGTGTAAAGCACCCCTTCCCCACAGTGCGCGACAAACGCTGCGCCTTGAAATCGTTCGCTTGGCTCGGTTGTGGCAGCAGCTGAATGACGTGCGCCGTCACCATGGAGAAGATCACCTCCGAGATGAAGGTTGAGGTGGGTGGATACGCCACAGCGCACTTGACCGCCGCGAGGTACTTTCAGTGCTTCAACGGCGCGGTGCCGTCAGTGTCGTTGCACACCGGAATGAAGCGGGCGTCCATGGTAGGGGATGCGAAGGACAGAGGAGAGGGTGGGAAAGGTGAGGAGCCAAGGTGCCAGGCCAAGTGGGCAACAATGGGATGAGATAGGGGAAAGGGAGGAGAGATTGCGTGCGAGGGGGGGGGCAGATGACGATAGAGACCGAGAGGATGCCGACGAGAAACGCAGCTAGCCAGTGGCTTATGACCCGCCGTGATTGCCCTGGAGAGGAGGGTGCCTGTGAAGTGAGCGGTAGTTGGGTGGATGCGTTGCTTTACTCGAGAGCGGTCTGAGGCGCGAGGCCAGCTGGCTCTTAACCCCTCCGTGTGCCTCTCTCGCCACGTCCTGCCGGGGCACCCCCCG
>Ga0209187_1002079_pt1 | contig 20246 bp, 12 predicted proteins | sample BantaG_FD_187430 | JGI IMG/M metagenome (GOLD analysis project Ga0209187, IMG submission 187430) | Marine algal microbial communities from Bantry Bay, Ireland - BantryBay_4 metaG (SPAdes) (version 2) | ecosystem: Host-associated > Algae > Red algae > Unclassified | place: Bantry Bay, Ireland...
TAGATTGCAGAAAATAATTTTTGATATAAAAACACCTGAAATTTCACCTGAATTTTTTAGTGTTTTTCACCTGAATTTATTTTTTCGTTTAAAGGAATTTTTGTCCAGTAATTAGGGGGTCAGGCCAGTTGAGAATTTTTTGATTGCTTTTACTATTGTAAGGTTAAAGAAATGGGTGAGAATCCTTGCGCATTATTCGTATAGTAGTAATGGGAATTGTATTCGTGATTGCACATGAGGGCTTGCGTTGTACTAGAAATTTGAGAGGAATTAAAACAAATCAATATTATGGAGTAGAAAATTAAAATTTAAAATAGAATGCTAGACGTCAAAACAAAGTAATCTCATTTGGCTGGCTTTCTTTGCCTTTTGGGATTTATTTTTTGATTTGCCAATGTGAAGGAGGTTAGTGTGGTGCGCAGTGAGTGGTGCTGGAGGTGTAGGGCGATATGAAAGGTTGTTAAGATAGTGTGCCGAAAGTAATACCTAATTGATTCGTATTAATAGAATACTCAAAGATGATAATTTCATCAACGATAGAAAAATACAAACAAGTTAATCAACCAATTTATCTTTCTTTAAATAGTAAATTTTACTTAACTTGTTTTTAAAAGGGGGGACTTTATTACAATTAGGGTATAAATGATAGAATCAACGAAATATAGAGCAGAAAAGACTGTTGTTCAACAACTTAGACAAGGAGATCGATCTACGATGGCGCTTGTTTATAAGGAAAACTATCATATGGTTGAACAGTTTGTATTGAATAATAATGGTACGGGCGAAGACGCAAAAGATTTATATCAAGATGCGTTTATGGTACTTGTTGAAAAACTTAATGACCTTGACTTTTCTTTAAGCTGCTTGATTAGTACTTATTTATATTCTGTCAGTAGATTTCAATGGTTGAAAAAATTGAGGAAGAAAAAATCAGAAAAAATAATATCCATTAATGATAATGCGGATTATTTAGATAACCTTTCGGACGATATAAATGATGTGGAATTTGAAGAAAAACAAAGTGAAAAAGAAAAAATAGCGATATCAACTTTAAAGCAATTAGGGAATCCTTGTAAGGAACTTCTGAATTATTTTTATTTTCATCAAAAAACAATGGAATTCATAGCCGAACAGATGAATTACAAAAGTGCCAAGGCTGCCAGAAATCAAAAGTATAAATGCATGGAAAGGCTTAGAAAAGCAGTTGCTCTTAAATTTAATAAAAATTAAAAGTGGATTTAAATAAAGAAACATACGATACAATCGACAGGTTTTTGCGGGGTCAAATGAGTAAGCGGGAAAATTCAGACTTTGAAAAAAAAATATCTGAGGATAAAGTATTGGGTGAAATTGTCGACACAGAGCGCGAGATTGTAAAAGGCATTCGCCGTACAGCTAAGAATGACTTCAAAAAAAATTTGGATGAAATCCATGCAACAATAAAAGATAGACCGAATGATTCGGGTACTGTTGATCCTAAAAAGAAAAATTATTGGTGGGGACTAATTGTTTTCCTTGCGCTTTTAGGCGTGGCTACCTATTTACTTTGGCCTAAATCATCGGGAAGTACAAATGATGAGACATCAGAAATACCTTACGCGGCCGCTCGGCCGAACTGGACAGGAGCGGTTGCTCTATATGATGAAAGTGTATTGGTTGACAATATAGATTTTTCAACAGCGGAAAAAATTACCGAAATAAATACACTCATTTTTACAGGAAATGAGACACAATCCTATACTTTTAATCTTAAAGAAAAACAGTTACTACTTTACCTTCCCAATCTGATTGACGATCAAAAGAACCCCCCGGTTTTATATCAGCAAGTCAATAATTACTTGCTTGAATTAAATGACGTTTTATATTTTGTTGAAGAAACGCCTAATAAATCTCCACTTAAAAAAATAGAAAAATAAAATAATTTTATCTTGAGGTGGGGGGCTTTTAGAGTAGAATGGTATTCATCATTGATAATACTATTTCATCACTCTATTAAGCAACCGATCATGAATAAGATTTTTATATTCCTTCTTTTAATTTCCCTCTTTCTACTTACTAGTGTTCACGTAAATGCTCAATCTAAACAAAAGATGGACAGGGTCATTTCTCTAATTGAACAATCTGATTTTACTAAGAAGTTATTAATTGATAAAAAAAATATTGAAACTCAAATTGCTGAGTTTAAAAGAAGGCGAGATCAGCTTCAAATTTCTCCAGAAGATATTGAAGAGATGAAATCAAACTATGATGCCTGCAAAATAAAATTCGATAAAGTTCTGGATGACATTAAATCAGATTTTTCAAAAAAAAGAGGTCGAGGCGATTTTTTAAAAGAGCCTAACGAGCATTGTGAATATTTTGATGATAGATATAACGTAGCCATTGAGTCTTACAATGATAGCTGCCGCAAAAAAATAGAAGCTTTTACAGAAGCCGATAATGGAGCCTTTAATCCCTTGCTTATTCTTACTGTTATCGGAATTGCCGGAGAAACTTTCCAAATCCTTAATGGAATCAAACAATCGAAAATAGAAGCATCAATGGAATATTTCGAAAAAAATTATCTCAAGGATAAACGTTTGAAACCTTGGGAAGCATTGTAAAACAACTTCTGTATACATTGCTATAAATCATCAGATACCACTTAATCCGAACTACGAATTTTTATAAATCAAAATCAATGAAAAAATCACTTCTGTTTTTCATTTATTTTCTGTTTACTTTTTTGGGAACAAGTCAAAATACTGATTTGGCAAAAGAAGTTAACCTAAAACCTTTTTGCCCAATACCAGGAAATCAAAATGGGGTAAATGCCTGTGTAGGCTATGCAATGGGGTATGGAGCGATGACCATTCTGAACTCAATTCAATCAAATGATAAAAGTAAAGAGTTCTTCAATCAACATTGCTTTTCACCTTATTTTTTGTTTAATCAAACCTTGGTTGATTCTTTTGATTGTAACAAAGGTGCTAGTTATCAACGTAGTGTCGAATTGTTGAAAAATAAAGGTAATTGCTTTATACAGGATTTTGATGTGAGGGATAATTGTCACGCACAACCAGATCAACGCGTGATTAAAAAAGCGCAAAGCTATAAGATTTTAAGTGGAGGTGTTGTGTTTGATGAAAGAGATTCTGCGGCACAAAAGATTAAACTGATCAAATCATTTCTTCAAGACAGTATACCGGTTGTTATTAATTTCGAGGTTTTCGAAAGTTTTACTCAAATTGAAAATGGTCTGACTAATTGGTCAAAAAAAAGCAATGACAGCTACAAGGCGCATCATGGATTATTGGTCGTAGGTTATGACTCAACGAGTTTTGAAGTGATGAATAGCTGGGGAACGGAGTGGGGGAATGGTGGATTTATAAAAATGACGTACAAAGAACTGGCCGACAATACTTTGCGCGCGTATGCGATTAGCTTTAAGCCAATTCCAGATAACCGCTTCTATACTGCCCCTGTTGGTGAGGGTGAGAATGCGGTCACTTCTTGCCGAAAGCCTGATCGAATATTTATATTCCCTGATAACAATATACGCAAGAAAAGTATTAGTCTAAGAGGGAAGACTTTATTAAGTCAAACCATCGGGACGCTTGATGGGAGCCTATTGACAATAGGGTCAATCGAAAGCCAAAAAAGCACACAAATGTTTGTGCGAAAATTTTCTGAGGCGAATACCAACTTGCTTCAATATACTTCAAAAGTAGATGAGTGGGAAGATGAATTTGGGGTAACTGTATTAGAATTGCCAGATAGTAATATTGTTGCAGGTGGGTACTCCTTATCTAAAAACAATCTTTATGCGAATAAAGCATGGTTAACTTTTTTAGACCCATCCGGAAAGAAAGGTAAACGAAAAATTATAAAAAAATCAGCGACTAATTTATCATTGGAAAGCATTCAACGAGACAAAGATCAGCTGACTTGTGTAGGCATAGAAAATCAAAATCTCTGGCTTGTCATTACAGATTTAGCGGGAAATGTTGTGTCGAAAAATAATCAGTTTAGAAAACAATCGAATGATTTTCGATTTCAATCAGCCAAACTTTTAATAACTGATGAGGCAATGTTCGTTTATGGGGCTGCATTGGTTTTAAGTGGGAAGCCAAGCTTACTGCCTAGTGAAGATGCTTACAGCGTACCATATCTGTTGAAATTGAACAAAAAGGGGGAGCTAATCAAACAAACGCTTTTTTTAGATCTGGAAATAGAAACGGTGGGTAATATTTCAAAAGGATACAATGATCATCTAATGATGATTGGAACCCTTGCAGGAAAAGAAAAATATTATTTCCTTAGGATTCCGAAAGACCTGGATAAATCAAAAATGGTTTTGACTAAAAATGGAACGACTGGCTCGCATATCGGAATAGACATGATTGCTTTAGCCAATGGAAAAACTCTTGTTATGGGGAATACCAATGCCTATGAAAAAGGAGGTAGAACGTTAAACATATTCTTAAATAAATTGGATCAATATGGTCAAGCTATTTGGTCAAAACCGTGGATCTTTGGAGGGAGGTACGAAGAACGAGGTGTGCAGTTAATTGAAGGGAAAAACAAATCGATTTGGATTAGTGGAATTCATGAAACAGGAAAAATGACCGCTGACTTATTAGCACTTTGTATTGGAGAGCCTGTCGAAGAAGAGGAGTCCTTCCATGATTTGAAAAGAATAAAAATAGAACCTAAAAATTCGAACAAGAATATACAGCTTGCACCTAAAGAAGTCCACGTACTGAGCTATCAATTGTTAAATGAACGAACACAATCCGTTTCTGGTCTGGAAATGGAGATGACTTGTATCGATTGTCCTTCTCATCTTATATTCCCCTCAAAGCAAATCATACCATCGCTGAATGCGCAACAAACCTTATTGATAAGCAAAAAAATCAAAACTAAAAGAAAGGTAATACCTGGTACGAATAAAATACAAGTTCGGTTTTTTAACAAAGCAAACCAACTTGTTTTTGAAGAAGTGATCCTGATAGAAATTGTAAAAAACGAGGCACAGCCATTTGTGCTATATGCAACGAGAATTAATAGTATTGATACTACTAATTTTCGACCAGGAAAAGAGGCTGTAATGCTTGTTTCCTTTAAAAGTGGTAGCAAAGCAACTCGCAGAAATATTAGCTTGAAATTTGATTTTCCGGAGCAGGTGGTCATTGATGATGCAACTTCTTTTACGATTGATACTTGGGGTCGAAATGAAGTAAAAATGTTTAAACTTAAGTTTACTCCCGAAAAAAGTATTCAACCTCGTTTGTTTGAAGTAAAAGCGTTTATTCGTTTTGGTAAAGATGAGGTGACTCCTTTTGTTATTAAACCTCAGTTAGATACACTTCGCGGCTGAGCCGCAAATTGCAATCACAATCGCAATTTCAACGCGCTATAGTTTAGTTTTTTCGAAAATGAAAACTGCAAACTTTTACAAGTACGTAGTGCATTGCCATTGCAATTTGCGGCTCAGCCGCGAAGGTAGCCCACAGCACAAAGGGAAATAAACTGAAAATAACTTTCCACCATTGGGGGGCTTTTTATTGGAGGAAGTATTAATAAGTAACGTATGAATAAATTATTCACTACGTTATTAGAATAAAGCTTCTGTAGCTATTTTTTAACTAAAAATGAGTTAATATCAATTGACCATTTTTAAAAAATAATGTCAAAATGTTACACCAATATTTAAATGCACTAAGCACTCAACTTAAGCAATCAAAAAAAGTAAGAACACACAGCCAGTTAAAGGCTAAGAAATGGACAAAGAGTTGTTACGATCTACTCTCAAAAGTAATAGCCACGGATTTGTCGGCTCGTATGACCTCAGAACAATCACTTGCGGTTGGAACCACTATTTCCGCAAAGACGCTTCAGAAAATTATTGTTGGATCGTACAAACTAAATTACCCCATCGATCCAAGAACCTTAAATACGCTCGATAAGATTTCTATATTTCTTGGTGCCGATAATTGGGATCAATTTGTTATCACTGAAGATAAGAAGGCCGCAAAATCTAGTAAGAAAAAGGATCCTGAAAAAGAAGTTTTGTTAGTAGTTCAGAAAGCTTTAAATGCCACATTCATGACTTATCTGAATAGCCCTGAATTTGATGAAGAGCAACTTGGTCAATTCTTTGTGAAAGACGAAGCGGCTTATAAAAAAATTCTTGAGCTTATCTCCAAGAGCCAATCAGACAACACAATCTTGTCAAACGCTTATAATCCTTCTGCTTTTGAAATATTAGAAATTGATATTAAAAAAATAGAAAACAATTACGCACAAGTTGCCACTAAAGAATACTGGTTGCTGTGTTGGTGGAATAAAGAGACAGAGCGATACACGCAACGATTTAAAAGCATCGATAAGCATGTTTATATTTTAAACAAAATAGATGGTGTCTGGAAAGTAAAAACAGACGCAAGTACATTTGATGTCATCGAAATAAAAAAGAAAAGTCGCAAAAAGAAATCTTCTCACAAATTGGCCAAAGTGGTTTAGGCCATTTTTTCGACATGGTCGGAGCAAGATCCAACATTCATCGTGGTCTCATAGCTTGAGATACTGAATAATTCCAGATTTTATTTAATAATCAGAATTGCTAATCACCTATAGCAACCTTAAATACTAATGTCATGAAAAAAGATTTGACACTGTTTTTAATACTTTTTATCGCTTTTGTTAGTTCATCGTTTGGCCAACAATTGCCAATATACACACAATACAATGCCGTTCATGGAATTCTAAATCCAGCTTCGATGCGTACCGATTTTCACCTTAATCAAGGTGACTATCAAACCTTTGCTGGTGCTAGCTACAGAATGCATTGGCAGGGCATCTCCAATGAGAATAATACACAGGCTATCCACTTTGAAAAAGTAATTCCGAATGAAGGTGTTGCCCTTTTTTATGGTGGCCATATTACAAACGACAAGAATGGAAGAATTGGAAATACAGGAGTTTATGGAAGAATCGGAGGCATTATCAATGATGACCTGGACTGGGGAGGATTGGCTTTCGGGCTTAACATTGGAATGGTGCAATATCGTGTAAACATGAAGGACCCTAAAGTCAGGAACCCAGATGACCCATCAATTGAATTTATAGATCCAATCATTCATCCGGATGTTGGACTCGGTGCTTACTTCTTCAAAAAATGTGGTTTTGATCACGACGATATTATTTATGTCGGACTTTCAATTCCTCAACTTTTTCAACTGGATAAAAATAAAAAAGAAGAACTAATCTATTTGGCTAAAACGGCTCATTTCTACAGTAAGGCTGGTTACATTCTTACAGGTAATGATGCCTATTCTTTTTTTGAATTGTCTGGCCAATTTTACTATACAGCTAATGCACCTCTCTTTTATAGTGTGAATACTAAATATCAGTTTGAAAATGTTTTCTGGCTTGGCTTAGGCTATGGAGCAGGGGCTGTTTGTCAACTCGAAGGCGGATTACTTCTGGGCTACGAAAGGCTTTTCAAATTAGGGGCTTCTATTGACATTCCTTTCAATGCTTATAAGCCGGTATACGGTAGCTCTTTCGAACTTAATTTGTTGATGGCTTTCGGAGATTAAAAAACTTCTTAAAAATTCAAACTAATCTATCTCGCCAATACTTTTACTAAAACAAATAAAAATGAAATTCCCTAACTATATATTCGCTTTGCTTTGTTTGTCAAACCTCCTGGTTTTTAATGGAAATGCACAATCCAATAACTTTAATAGCGCTTATGCAAGTCTTTATTGGACAGACGTCAATTATCCCGATCCTAGTCAAAATGTATATGGCGCAGGTCTGTTTGAAAATGTTACTTTTCCTGGCAATAATTCATTTGATTTATTATATAACTTTGAGGATTTCGGTAGATTAGAGGGCCCTTATGCAAATAATATCGATGGGGTGCTTTCCTGTGATTTTACAGATGAGTTCTTAGGAGTAGGCTATCCGATGCAAAATATACCTTGCCTTCGTGTGAGTTGTGCTCATAATGAATCAAGTGATTTTACTTTCGATTTTTATGGACCAACAGATCAATTCGATTTAATCATTTTTGATATCGATAATACAGATCAGATTTCAATTGAAGCAACTTATCAAGGGAATACGATCACAGATTTTTCTGATCTTCCTTTTTTTCAGGGAGACCTAATGAATCCGAATGATGCGGATATCGCCAACTGGAATGCATCCGCAGCGCAGTTGACTTCCTCTGTGAATTTACCACAGGCACGCAATTATTTGGTACTACGTTTTGAAGACTTTCCGATCGATGAGCTAAAGGTGACTTTTCAAGGAGGTACACCAGCGAGTTATTTACCTCATTTTTATATGTCCCTTTTCAATACCTCACTTGTCAATTCCATTCCCTCCTTGTGTGAAGGTGACAATCTCTTCTTAGCGAATACTTACAAGCAATGGCATACCGGTGGCGGTGGCGGCCTTGTTTTTAATGAAAATGGAGTTGCTACATTTGAACAGATGGGGATTAACTCTAATTTCCCAAATTTAGAAATCGAAAGTGGTGCAACATATTGCGATCCTATCACTGGCGAAGTACTGATCTATAGCGATGGTTTGACAGCATGGAGAGGTGATGGATCTGTTATTCCAACCATCAATGGAGAAAGTATTTTTAATAACATCTCAGGCTTTACGCATGGAGCAGCAGGATCACCGCTTATCGTTGCACCGCCAGGACAATGTGCTAACCCAGATTCGTTGTATATTTTTTTTACCGACGATGAAAGTCGACAACTGGAAGATGCAGATGGAGAAACAAATACGGATCGAAACCCTGAACTATATTATGTAATAGTAAATCTGGCTGAAAATGAAATAAGCGCTCCATATCAATTGACAAGCTACCCTACTTCAGAGCAAATTAATGCAGTGCAGGTTAACTGCGACTCTATTTGGCTGGTTTATCGGGCAAGTGTTTCTAACCCTGGTTCAAAAGGCAACAGTATATACGCACATCTTTGGACAAGCCAGGGAATATCAACGGATACGGTGATTACGCCTAATATTTATATTGGGGATGACTATAGATATCGTTCTGCTTTCTCTTTAGATGGCAATCGCTTTGCAGCTACTTCTGCTTTTGCAGACGGAGGTTTGGGCCAGGGGATTCTATTGTGTGATTTTAATCAACTAACGGGACAATTTTCGGACCCAATTTATTTATACGATGAATTTCCTGATAGCACATTTTCCAATTATGGGATTGCATTTTCACCAGACCATTCCAAACTGTATGTTACCAATAAAGGCCATATTGTTCAATATGATGTAACTGGAAATAGTCAAATTGACATTCAAAATAGTCGAATCAATATCTCCAATGGTGGCGGGCATGGTGGTTTGCAAAATGGGCCAGATGGAAAAATTTACGTTGCTAAAGGGACAGGCACCGGCGGAACGATTCATCCAATATCTGTAATTCATTCTCCTAACCAAAATGGTAGTGCCTGCAACTATGAGTTAAATGCCATTTCCACTGGAGGTTTTACTACATCGGGTTTGCAAAATATTGTATATGGAAAAGGACCTGCGGCCTGCTTACCTCATATCAATGAGTTTGAGGTCTTGTCTGATTGCCAACTACAGATATCCTTAAACGAATGTTACCCCGGAAGTAGTGGACCATATTCCTTACTTGTTTATGAAAATGGAAACTTGATAGATGAAATTGTCAATTTGATTCCAAATGAAAATAATGTGATGAATGTACCACATCCTGCTGGCGGAACCTATGACTTTCAATTGGTAGATGGTGTTAATAATCCGGGACCTATTGTTTATAAAGTCTTGATCACGCCCTCTACTCCAATCGTCACAACACTTTATGAAGCAATTGTCGAAGGAGACTGTTTTGAATTTTTCGATACTGACCTGTGTACTGAAGATACTTACGAAGAAACACTGATCGCTTACAATGGTTGTGACAGTATAGTCGAATTGGTTTTGACTGTAACGCCACTGGAGGATTTACAAGTAGAAGTTGAGATTCAAGATGCTTCATGTAACGCAGACGATGGTTGGATTACTACATTTGTAACAGGAGGACTTGCTCCTTACACCTACCTTTGGAGCAATGGGGCTACCACGCCCAATATATCTAATCTATCTGCGGATGATTATTCTTTAGTGGTGACAGATGCGCTTGGAGAGTCAGTGAATATAGAAACCATTACACTTGATTATGATTCGGAATTCGTTACTGAATTTAAAACGATTTGTGAAGGAGAAACTTATTGGATTGGAGGAGACCCCTATACGGAAGAAGGCGAGTATTCTGGTACAGGTGTAGATGGTGATAACTGTGCATTTGATTATATCTTGTATCTGGAAGTATCGGAATGGAATACGACAGGGATCGTTAAGACAGATGCTGACTGTGGTCAAAATAATGGAAGCATCACTACCAACCCGAGTAGCGATGGCGGCGGACTATACCAGTATAATTGGAGCACTGGAGCCAATACACCTACTATAGAAAATCTTTCGCCCGGTATTTACTACCTTACGGTTATTGATGCGAAAGGTTGCTCTATAGTAGATTCCGTTACGATTAATAATTTGGCCGTAGCCCCAACCAACATCTCTGCCTCCATCTGTAATGGTGCTTGCTTTGAAGTAGGGGACACATCGATTTGTGATGAAGGAGTGCATACGATTATTACATCCAATGCAACAGGTACTTGTGATAGTGTCATTTACCTGGATTTGGAAATGGCAACATTCGGATTACAAGTTGAATTAGATCCATCTCAGACCAACAATTTTTGTATGCAAGATGACGATGGATTCATAAATAGTGTCGTCATAGGCGGAACAGAACCTTATGCGTACACATGGACAAATGAGCTAGGTGAGCAGGTAGCAAATACTGCCAATTTAAGTGCTGTGCCAGCCGGAGAATATACCTTGTTGGTAACAGATGCTTATGATTGTTCTAGCTCGAATAGCCTCAGTTTGGAGAGTATAAGTCTTGATACCTTTTGGGTAAATACTTCTATTTGTGCTGGAGCTTCCTATGAACTAAACGGAGTGTATTACGACCAGGAAGGCACCTATGACACACTGATAACCAGCCAAAATGGTTGTGATAGTTTTGTGCACTTAACTTTAAGTCTTGAAGGAATTACCTTCTCGGTAAATACTAATGATGCCTCCTGTGGAGGAAGTAATGGAAGCATAGATTTGACTATCAATAATCAAAGTAATTATAGTTTTCTATGGAGTACGGGAGAAGAAGTAGCTGATATAGAAAACTTAAGTATGGGAACCTATTCTCTGACTATAACTGATAGTGGAAATGGCTGTACCACCAGCGCCTCTTACCTGATAGAAAATCAGCCAGTGGATACAACTTATCTTTCTGTACAATTTTGCCCGGATTCTTGTTATTTAGTTGGTAATACTCCTTTGTGTGCTCCCGGGATTCAGGAAGTGCTTTTGCAAACAGTAACTGATGCATGTGATAGTTTGGTTGTTGTTAACTTGAGTTTGGAACCACCCTTATCTTTAGCTTTAACGCCGACCAGTGAAAACTGCGGGACAGGTGATGGTGTAATTTTGTCAAATGTATCAGGAGGTATTTTACCTTATACTTATAGTTGGACAGATGCTAATGGTCTCGTCCTTGGTACGGATTCGACGCTATACAATATAGGAGAAGGTTTGTATACACTTGAAGTAAAAGATAGTCTGGGCTGCGTAAGTACCTTGACGACAGTGCTAGAGTCAATTGATTTTAATGCAGTTTATATAGAAACAACACTTTGTCAAGGTGATAGCTTTGAGCTAAATGGTGATTACAAAAAACAGGCTGGAACTTATGTAGTAACTATGGCCAACTCCTACGATTGTGATAGTACGGTTACACTGGTGCTCGATTTTAGTTCATTTAATTTTGATATTATTTCGACGAACGCTGTTTGTGGAAATAATAACGGAGAAGCTTCAGTCGCCATCAGCAATCCGACTGCTTATCAATATGCCTGGGATAACGATGCCTGGGACACAGTGAAGATTGATCCACAAATTCAAAATTTAAGTACGGGAATATATTTTGTATCGGTCACTAATTTTGCAAATGCTTGTGTTCAAACAGATTCTGTCGTCATTGACTACCAACCGGTAGATACTTCATTTATAGCGCTCATTTGCCCTGATAGTTGCTACACGATCGGAGATACAATTCTTTGTGAACCTGGTCAACATACGATTGTGTTGCAAACAGAGGAATACAGCTGTGATAGTATTATTGATTTAAATTTATTTCTTGGAATGCCACTTAGCATTTCATTTGATTCCACACAAACAGAATACTATTGTATGCAGTCAGAAGGTGAAATAACAACAACGGTCTCAGGTGGTTTTAGTCCTTACTTATATCTCTGGACAGATGCTAACGGAATTGTTGTAGACAGTACCTCGAATCCGACAGGTTTGTCGGAAGGTACCTACACCGTTCAGGTGACAGATAGCATAGGCTGTATGCTGTTTGATAGTATAACTTTGATTAGTCAGACTTCTTTCGTTTTTGTGGTGGATACAATGATATGTGCAGGGGAATGCTATGAACTGGATTCGGTATATTATTGTGTTAACGGGACCAATGTAATTGACACCTTGAAGAGTTTTAATGATTGCGACAGTATTGTAATATTGACTTTGAAGGTATATGGAATTGATTTTGATTTGGATTTTTTGGATTCAGGGTGTGGGGAGGATAATGGTACGATTAGCGTCATCAATATTAGCAGCAATGATAGTAACTATGGTAACCCGTTTAACATCGTATGGAACAGCCCTGATTGGAACAGTAGTCGGCAAGGCGCATCAATAGACAGTTTGTCGCCTGGTATGTATTATGTGACTGTAAGGAATCTCGATGCTTTCAATGAGATGGGCTGTGTGAACCAGGATTCCGCCTTGATTGAATATAAGCCTGTAGATAGCACCTTTGTCGAAAGATGCTTAGGAGATTGTTATACAATAAATAATATTGAGTATTGTGAGCCGGGACATTATCGGGATACGCTTGAAGGGTATTTAGGATGCGATAGTATTGTGGATTTAAGAATTAGGGAACTTTTCATTCCCGAACAGCATCAGATGGAAGTGTATATAAGAAATTGTTACTCCGACGTAGAATTAACAGGTTATTTACCTTCCACCGGAAATGCAACGGGTTATTGGTCTTCCTCAGATCCCGATATCCAGTTTGAAGATAGTCTAAGTAATCCAACCTGGGCCTATAATCTAAAGAAAGGGGAGAACTTCGTTTTCTGGAATATAATAGACGGGCCCTGTTCTTTTGTCAGAACTTACCTGGTGTTTTATGAAGGAGCGCCTATCGCAATTGATGATCACTTTGAATTGAAGTTTAATGCAGATACGACTTTAAATCTAACGGCCAATGATGATTTGTTTTACTCACCAAATCTAGTAAACCTTTCTGTTGACAATGATTCTACGATAGTACTCAATGATTCATTAGTTAGCTTCAAAGCGCCAAGAGAATTTTTTGGAGAGCTCGAATTTCAGTATGTCATCTGCAATGCAGTGTGTGCACCGGCTCTTTGTTCAGATGACCTTTGCCCTGATTTTTGCGACACAGCCACTGTGAAAATTCGCGTCTTGCCATATGAAACCGATAGCCCATTTCCGGATATTATCACTCCAAATGGAGATGGATTTAATGACACCTGGGTAGTAGATCCATTAGTCATCAATCCTGAAGATTACCCAGATAATGAATTGATTATTTTTAATCGTTGGGGAGGTCGCGTTTTTCATGCGAAGCCATATAATAACGACTGGGGAGGAACGAACAAAAGAAATGGAGCTCCCTTGCCAGAGTCTACTTACTACTACATCTTATATCTGGATGTTGGCAAAGGCGAAGTATACAATGGACAAATTCTGGTGAACCGATAGTATGAGCAGCAAGTTAGAATTAAGTTAGCAACATGTGGGAAATTGAATTTCGAATATAAATTCTACCTATTTTTAAAGCAAGAAGAGGTAAGTACAGCAGTGACTTATATTCAACATGACTCCCGATTCGGAAACGAAGCCTTTACTGTTGAGCTCACGGATCAACTAGAATTTGGAGTAGGCTCCATTGGCTGCGGTAGGTGTCCGTAATGGTTTTACTGTTGAGCTCACGGATCAACTAGAATTTGGAGGAGAACGTGGTAGTTTCAATCCCTTTGATCCAACTGCATCTAAAACGATTGACGTAGCAGGAAATGAATTGACCTGGCTACTTCGACATGCAGAAGTAAACGCCGTGGCTCATGTAGACACAAACGGAGTGATAACCATTCAATACTCCGTCACCGATACATTGGATTTGCGTCCGAGTGAAAGCAGGAGCGAAGGTTATAATGCCGTTACCACTGTGATGGGGACCGTCTGGCATGACATGCTAGGTGCCGAAGAAGCAGCTATATCTGCAGAATGGACTGAGGTGATTGAGCCCAATTAATTAATCGGTTCCTTAGACCAATAATTGTAAAAAATGAGAATATTAAATTTACTGGATTTGAACCTGATGATTTTGAATCAAAAAAATTGTTAACCTAAAAAAACAAAAAAATGTCAATTTTTAATTACATCGAAGATGCGATAGTTCGCATAGAAGAAGCAAGAGTGAAAATTTCACGACAAGTAGTATTAAGCGATGGTACTATAGTGGAAGATCTTTTCGATACATCCTTAAATAGGGGAGAGGTTATTGGTAGTATAAGTAGTGCAGACTCCGACCACGGCCCCACAACTTCCAGTGCAGGCCATGACAATACCGTTAGAGAAAAAGAAGTGGGCAGTTTTGGTGAAACGGAAGATGATGATGGAATGGGTAATGTAGAGGTTGCCTCTTTTGACCTTGGACAATATGGAGATTCAGTGACTGCTGTCGACTTATCGGCGATACCAGGAGATGCTGAGTTGAATTTTTTAGGTTATGATGCTAATGGTTCGATGGTTGTTTCGCTTGGAGAAGACGGCGTTGTTGTTACATTGGAAGGTTCGGCAGCTGCTTATCTGGCGGAGTTTAATTATACAGGAACTGCAGGCCCGCTTGGCGTTAATGTAGAAGCTTTGATTGGAGCAAGTGCAGAAGCTTCTGCCGATTTTAAAATAAATCCAATGGAAGGAGATTTTGAAATAGAACTGCAAGCGGGTGTTGTGGTAGGAGCAACGATCAATGCAAATGGAGAACTTGACTTGGGGCATGTAACCTTAGAGGCAGGAGCAACGGGAGTTGCAGGCTTGGCTGCTGAGGTGAATCTGGATGTTGGCTTTGATGATTGGGAATTTGAATTTGATGGGGGTGGAAAATTAGCCGTATTGTTAGGAGGTGGTTTTGATGTCAGTTTTTCAGTAGATGGAAAAGAGATTGTTGCGGATATGGGAAGTGCCGGAAAAGTAGTATGGGATCAAAGCGGTAATATAATCGGAGGCGCTGTTGATTTTGGAGAAGGAGTTGTTGAGTTTGGAGCTAGCGTTCTGGATAAAGTCCCTTGGGATGGATGGTTGCCGGGGCTTTAGTGAATGGCAATGGCAATGGCAATGGCAATGGCAACCGCAATTTCAATTGTAAATTTTTCTACTTCTTCCGCCAAAGGCTACAGCGCACACGAACTAAAATAAACAATCTTTTTACAATAAACGAACTGTCAATCAAATTGGCTAATTTCGAATTAAGGATTGCCATTGAAATTGCCATTGAAATTGCCATTGAAATTGCCATTGAAATTGCCATTGAAATTGCCATTGAAATTGCCATTGAAATTGCCATTGAAATTGCCTACCCCAATAAATCATTTATCAAAGTCCTTTCAATCAATTGTCTTTGTTCTAAAACGAGTATCTCCTCTTCTGGCAAATAAGTCATTTCTTTTTCCAGATGCATTCCTGATTGGGGGCTATATGCTTGAACAAAAATAGTTCCCAGCAGGGTATTGGTAAAGGTAACTTCAACACATTGTTGAGGGCTTTCGTCAAAAATTGAATTCAACTCTATCTGTCCAATTGTATTAATTATCTCTTCCGTATCAAGGCTGATTACAATGTTGAGGATACAAGGAAGCGCTTCATTATTCATGAAATGGTAAGCCCTGCTACTTTTGTATGGTAAGTTTAGCGAGTGGTGAATTACTATATCGATCGCCTCTTGTTTGGTTTCTGAATCCATGGTTTTAATGCCTACATTGTAACTACTAAATCCTCTGAACTCAGAAGGCAGATTGTGATTGTTTTGATTTAAAGAAATTGCATTTGCCAAAATCGCAGCACCAAAAGCATTTGCATTGGTAGGTGAATGAATAATTATTTGTTCTTCCTTTATTTGTAATTGTTCTGCAAAAATTAAAGGTACTAAAGAGAGCTTAGCGCTGGCTCCGGTTAAAAACAGAGCGCTTAAATCAGCCGCTGCTAAATGAGCTGCTTGTAAACAAATAAGGCAGTTTTCAGCCAGTTGAAGGACTAATCCCTCTAATCGACTTTCTAAGTCTTTTTTATTGATAATTAAGCTAATGCTTCGTTTGTTGATGTAAATTTTTTTCTTGAGAAAGTAAACGTTCTTTGAAGCTAAATCTTCTAGTAATGCATCCCCTAATTTATCAACCTGTAACAAGTCAAAGTGACCCACAATATTGTCTAGCTTAGCTTGTTCCGACAGTAAGTCAAGAATATATGTTTTGAGAATTTGCTTAATTTGATGCATGCCCAAATCAGGTACACTCTGCTCTATTAGTAAACTCGTCTGCGCTTCTTCTTTACATATGATTGCAAGTTTTAAGGCGCTATCTCCCAAGTCACAGATCATAAAAGTACCATTGTTGTCGACTTGCTGAAGCTGATCAAAATAGTGCATGGCAGCAATAGATTCCGACACGATGTCCAATACAGGAATGTCCGCAAGCGAAGCGGCAATTAAAAAGGATTTTTTTTGACTGGAATCAAACGAAGCAGGTACTGTAAGTACAGCCCCATTTACAGGTTCCCCTGAGAAAGACTCACAATCGTTTTTTATTTTTTTTAAAATTAAAGTCAATAGTGACGTTGCATACCAATTGTTATCATTGTCGTCAATCAGAGCAGGTGTTTCTAATTCCAGTGATTGTTTGAATGATTTGCAATGGTTCAATTGAGAACCTTCCATCTCTTTTATGGCCGCCGGAATTCCGATCAGTGCAGCTTGTTGTTCCATGCAAATATGCAAAGGAGTAACAGACTGATCTGTAAAAAAGGCATCCGTTATAGCAAGTAGGTTGCCATTTGGTTTTCGTGTTGCAACATGTGCAAATTTATTACCGATGTCGATTCCTATTTTCATGTTAATTTGTTTTGCGCATAAGTGTATTAGAAGTTCTTTTATGCTGTAATCCTTCGAGAGGAAGTTCTTTTCGAGGTGGCTTTAAAGCTGCTCGAAGATCTTCTTTTAGACGTTCCAGATTTCGCACGAAAGTAGTTTCACTTCTGCTTAGCATTTCTAAAGATCGTTCTTGATTGAAAATGTTTTTGAGTAAGCGATCCAGCTTGGTTTTCTCGATGTCATTTTTCTTTTGCTCGTTTTGTTGTTTTTCCTGAATAAGGCGCTCAGCTTCTATCAAAAGTTGCTGGCTTTTTTTACGTACTTCTTCAGCAATTAATTTCTCAAACAATCTGGAAATATCCTGACTTATTTTCTTTGCCTGAGTATTGATAAATTCCTGAGCACTTAATAAATTTTTTTCCTCGTTGTCATCCTTCTCGTTTTGTTTACTTGACCATACCTGGTAAATACCCAGGCCAATAAGTAAAATCGCAATTGGGATTAATAGTTGTTTTCCTCCAGGGATAAATCGAATGTTGAAACCAAGCATAGAAGCTCCCATCATGATGTACATATAATACATTCTGGCCCCCATGACGTATTCCATGACACCTCTGTTGTTGACTGTTGCTTCAAATTTTCGATCAAAATATGTTTTATGTTGGAGTAGATTACAGATACTGCTTTCATTGGTATCATCAACTTGTTTGATATTCAATTCCAATCCCTGTGTGGCCAGTATTTTACTTAGTTCCCGTTCTATTGTTCTGACACATTTTAAACCTTCTTTTTTTTCTTTTATATAAATTCTTGAACAGAAATCCCGAAAATCATTCAAGAAAGAATTTTCAAAATCGGAGTCCATTGAGTAAACTAATTGTTTAGTTCTTTTCGTCTCAACTAATTCTTCCAATAAATTTGCCTGATGTTCAGCGAATTGGATGATATGTCCTAATGGGGGTGAAAAATTTTGTTCAATAACAGATTTAAACCGCTCTTCAAATTGACTATATCGAATATTCATCACATTCTTGAGGTCGTGCCGGAAATTTTGATTGCTTTTGGCTCTGCTTTGGCATCGCATTGTTTTTTGGATCAAGATTATTTTTTTAACTGAATTGCTTTTTTTTAGTTCTTTATAGGCGCTTAAAAAAGAGCTGTGAAGAGAACGAATGTTTTGCATACCGCTATAAGCTGTAGCTATTTCATAAGCACGAGAGTTAAGTATTTGGTCAAGGTTCGTTTTCATTTGCTGTTCACCTGATTCTTCCATCAAATGAAAATGAGTAGTGCCAGCTACGTTTAAAATGGCTTCTTTCTCTTTTGTCTTCCATAGAGTGTTGGAAAAGATATGTACCCATATACTACTTTCCACCATTAATTTTACATGTTGTTCTATCTTAATAAAAGGAGGTGCTTCAGCAAAAAGAAAACAAAAAGTGATGTGTTTTCTTTTTTCAAAAAAATCAGAAGGAACAAAGTTCCAATTTGAAAAACGTAAGTTTAATTGAATGTTATTATAGCTGTTTCCACTAACTGCTAGTCCTTCTTTTGAAGCAAAAAAACTTTGTTCAATAGGCTGTTCAAAGTAATCCTCTACAAAAGCCCTTTCCTCTTTTGATGGACTGCCATATAAGACAATATCTATGTAAAATATATTGTCCGTATTGCTTAAGTCTGACTCACAAGCATTTATTAAAGGCTCGAAACGTTTCCATAAATCTATCGAATTTGTGCTCTTTATTAAGCTTGATAACTCATCTAGAAGCGGTCTTGTCTTTTTTAAATACACAGCTGAAAAGTTTATTGGTGGATTATTGAAATTGACTATTAATCAAGGGGTTTGCCCTTGAGCGTTTTTGTCTACACACTATTTTATACCACCTATTGGTAAAAGCCCCCCTCTTATTTCAAGCTTATTTCCATTTTGTTTCCAATCGAAATTTAGGATACCCCCTCTCCTCGCTCCTATATTTGTTTCAAGCAAAGAGCTTAGAATAAATTTATTAACTAATCAAAAAAATAATATCATGTCAGGAAAATTGGAACAGGATTACACGCCTCAAAATTTAGGTGATGTACATAGTTTAATCGATAAGGCAAATGAAACCCTCGAAGCGATTGATACACAATTGGAAAATGCAATAAGCAAAAACGAAGAACTTGATTCAGTATTAAATGAATCAAGAGATGTATTGGCTAGTGTTCAGGAAAAAGAAGCTGCTGTAACTGAAGTTTTAAATAATATCAAAGATTTGCAGGTACAAGCTGAAACCTACGTGGAGTCAATTGAAGCGCTGGAAGCTCAGTCAAAGGAAACTATGGAGAGCATTGTTCAGCTACAGGGACAATCAGAAGAAGCGTACCAGAATATTGAATCAAGCAGAGACCAATCTGAGGTTGCAATGAATGAAACAGAAAACAACAAACAGGTTTCTGAAACAGTATTAAATGAAATTCAAAGTAACGAGCAGGAAGCCACTTCATTAGTTCAGAATATTATCAGTAATGAGGCACAAGCCAATGACTTGTTAAATTCTATTACTGACACAAGTGATTCCGCAACGCAATTGCTTACCCAGATTCAGGATACAGAAAATAGTGGACAAGCCAGCCTTTCTAACCTACAATCATATGAAGAAGATGGTGGAAATAGCTTGTCGCAAATTCAAACTCAAGAACAAGAAGCAATCTCTCTTGTAGGCGCATGCCAGGACAAAGAACAAGAATGTATTAACCTTACTGGGCAAATTGAAACCCATGAAGGTTCCGCTTCTACCTTACTAGGTCAGATCGAAACGCATGAAGGCACTGCAACCGGCTTGGTAGATCAGATAGAAGGACATGAAGGCACCGCTTCAGGTTTGATTGGTCAGATCGAAACGCATGAAGGCACTGCAACCGG
>Ga0209187_1002083_pt1 | contig 20226 bp, 13 predicted proteins | sample BantaG_FD_187430 | JGI IMG/M metagenome (GOLD analysis project Ga0209187, IMG submission 187430) | Marine algal microbial communities from Bantry Bay, Ireland - BantryBay_4 metaG (SPAdes) (version 2) | ecosystem: Host-associated > Algae > Red algae > Unclassified | place: Bantry Bay, Ireland...
TCTACTGTAATATTATTTCCGAATAATACCCAGATACCCTTACCCCAGATGTACTGCCCATCCGCGATTAGGTGCGGCTTAGTACCGATGCCTTGGATGACCAGATCGTCCTCCAGCCATACTGCTAATGCATCAGTGCCTGAATAATTCTGAGGGTAGATATGGATGGTATCTCCTGCACTGACGATACTTGCTGTATATAGTGTATTAGGAGTCGCATAAGACTGTCCCTGACCTACCGTGTGTATGATCGAGTAAGCGTAAAAGTAAGTGCTCATTAATAGTAGCGTGGCCAAAGTTCGTTTAGCTAATTGCATAGATCAATATAATTTTAAAAGTGATGGAGTAGTTCGCGGAAAGATGAAAATAGAAACAATCGGCTGCTGAGGCAATATTGAATTAATGAATTTATAGAAAGATGAGATCTAAAACTTTTATAGGACAATTAATTTAATCAAAACAAATGGCTTAATATTATTTTGTTTATTCCTGCTGTGAATGAATATGCTATCACTATAAAGATGTCAACATGGCGCTGAGCTCTGCTTTGAATTCTTCAGAACTTGGATGACTTGCATTATTATTCAGGATGACACCATCTGAAGAAATGATAACATATTTGGGAAGCGCTACCAGTATACTATTGATATCTTCTGTCTCAATCTTCGAGTAAGTAAAAGCGAATAAAGGTTCTCTTTCTTTCATGCCGAGCCAATAGCTATGATCAGTCCAGTCCCTTTCTTCAATAAAGTCCTTCCAGTATGACATTTCGTCATCTATGGAAATAGCTACATATTCTATATCCGTCCCTGATGATTCATTGATGAGATTTTGATAATCTGGCATATATTCTACACACGGTGTACACCAGCTTGCCCAAAAATTGAGCACCAGCGTTTTACCTTTTATACTCGCAAGATCTATAGGTTTTCCTCTGACATCCAGTAGAGCTAAGTTGGGTAGCCGTTCACCATTTTTTACCAGTTGCATCCGTTTTGCATTGGCGTCAGAATGATCTATGATTTCGAGTTTTGTTTCTCTTCGATTAAATCTACAGGGACAATGACTGCCTTATCCTGATTATTTTTACAACTGAAGATGGCGAGAATTATGATGATCGCAACATGACATTTCATATACTATACTTGGTGCTGGGTATGGATGTCACTTATGTAACCAATACTGATGTAGAAATGGTTTTTTATTAACAGTTAAATATTAGAATGTCGTCTGGTTCATTTTTTACTTACTACACATAGTTTGCTTTATTTAAGTAATATTTTTAAAGATATAGCAATGGATTTACGATCCGTCTACTGAGAAGTTCTATTCCTTTGACATATTTTTATTTTGATATTGGTATTAAATTGGCATCTGTGAGTAGCGTTAGTAATCCTAATATGGTATAAATACTACCTATGATATACTTTTGGTACACTTTAATGTTTTGATTATTCCGTAATAACGTCCTTATTTTTTCACTGAGTAGGACATTAATTATATCAGAGATTAGTACGAGTATCAAGAAAGTAGCTCCCAAGAAAACTGTTTGAAGTGTTATGCTACCAGATTCTATCCTGATAAATTGTGGGATAAACGCAATGGAAAAATATAGCGGTCTTAAGAATAATTACATTGACAATGACTCCATCTAAGAATGTCTATTTCCAAGCTTAAAGTTGATTTACTTATGGTCTCTAATTCAACTTTTCGTTTTTCAGTAAATGATGTAAGTTTTAAGTAGAGCAAGTAAGCTGATCCGACTATTTTGATTGCCGAGAAAAAATGCTACCGAATTATTGAAAAGACCGAATGCTGTTGCGACCACATGAAAAATATTACCTATGCCGATGCCCAATACAGATGTCATTCCAGCTTTCTTTCCATGTTCTATACTTTTGGATATAATATAAGACTGCTGGCCCTGGAGTGACTGATAGAATAATGGTAGCGAATAGAAAAATTGAAAAAAAATGAAGTGCCAGGGCACTACGTTCAGTTATTTCAGACTCAGTTCTCTAAGATGATTAGCGTTGCCAGCATCTTATAAAGACACCAAGATGAAACATTTACTATTTAAAGGGCTGCTTTGCTCAAATCACCCCAAATTCTCGTGATACATCTCTGGACAGATCCCATGTACCTTATGAGCTACTGATAACTTGAGAATTTTTGACGAATAGCTTTACATCTTGAACAAGACATGAATTTTTTCGTATAGTTAGATTGATACTTTGGTATGTGGAGAATATTCTGCTTTAAGGTTTGATTACACAGTCTTAAGCTGATGGTTTAGTCATGTATAGATAGATAGCATTCGCAGAATTAATTAATAAATTCAAGATTTATTGCAATTATATCTAATTAAAATTATTAATTTTCGTCCTGCTTAATAAATTTTTAAACGTTTATAAATTAACAATGATGACTGCATATCCATCTAAACTTCGGTTTACGCAATTTTTTAGTGAAACTATTTCCATTTTATTTAGTCCCTTAATATTAGGTATACTCTTTTCTCTGACCTTACATCTGCAACTTGACGCTAAACCGTCTAATGCTGAAAAATTAAGTAATTCATCTGAAGAAGTCACATGTTATGCACCACAAGCCTCAATTAGAACAAATCAGGCTGACTGTGGAGCACACAATGGGGTTATCTACGTAGATGGAATTGGAGGTGGAGTCCACTCCCACTATTACTCGTTAAACGGAATAAATTTTGCTGGACCATATGACACGTATACTATTTCTTCTTTGGATGCTGGTCATTATACTGTCTACGTCTCCACTAATCCTCACTATGCGTCGTGTACTGTAGCATATAATGTTGACGTACCAAGAGGTAACTGTGCTCCTGTCTGTAGCCAGCCAACTGCAACTTTTAGTGTAGTACAAGCCGACTGTAACCAACACAATGGAGAAATAAGAGTAAATGCAAGCGGAGGTGGGGCTGCCCATCATTATTATGCGATGGCGGGGAATAATTACGATGGACCCTATGACAGTTATCACTTTACGAATTTAGATGCGGGTAACTACACGATTTATGTTTCCTCCAATCCTCATGAAGCTTCTTGTGCTAGAGCTTATACAGTCAACGTACCCGAAAGGGGTTGCGGACCGTCATGCAGTCCACCTACAGCCACATATAGTGTGACTAAAGCTGACTGCGGCCAACACAATGGAAAAATTTATATAGATGCCTCTGGAGGTGGAGCAAATGGCCACTACTACGCATTAGCTGGACAAAATTATGACGGACCATATAGCTCTTATACTTTTGAAAGACTTGATCCAGGTCAGTATACAGTGTATGTCTCCTCCAATCCGCATGAAGCTTCTTGCGATAGATCCTATACGATTATTGTCTCCGAAAAGGACTGTGGACCTACATGTAGTCCACCTACAGCCACATATAGCGTGGTTAAGCCTGATTGTGGTTCTGATAATGGAAAAATCTTAATAGATGCTTCTGGAGGTGGAACGAATGGCCACTACTACGCATTGGCTGGACAAAACTATGAAGGACCATTTAGCTCTTTTACTTTCAATGGGGTTGCACCAGGACAGTATACAGTTTTTGTGTCTTCAGATCCCCAAGAATCTTCTTGCGAGAGATCTTATGTAATAACGGTCACAGGCGAAAGTAAACCTGATGTCCATGCAGGAAGTGACAGAAATATCTGTCCAGGAGAATCCATTCAACTCTGCGCTACAGGAGCGCACAGGTATGAATGGAACAATGGTAGTACTACTCGATGCATTACTGTGTCTCCGAATAATACGACTACTTACAGAGTCACAGGCACGACTGATGGCTGTTCTGATACCGATGATGTTAGAGTAATAATAGATGACTGTGGTCCTGGAACGTGCCAAGTAGACTTAGGACCAGACATAGATCTATGTAGTGGAATTGAGTCCTGTAATACCGTAAACTTAACTGGATTAGATGCATCCAATGATGCAGTCAACGAGGTTAATAATGGCGATGTTAAGATTGGCGATGCTAGACTAACCATTAACCAGGAATTTAGAGGTACGAGCCAATTAGATGAAAATGCCATTACAGCATCTCAAACCACGGGAGCATTGGGCATCAGTGCGGGGGTAAAGCATAGAAGTGATCTGAACTCAGATGGTGGACCAGATAATGCCATGGTTAATGCATATGACTTTGATGTACCCGTATGTAATCTTGAGATTGAGATCTGGGATATGGATAGAAATGACGAAATGGTATTAACAGCTTTCGGGCCGAATGGAGCAGTGACATACACTGTCACAGAGACAGGCTCATCAGTCTCAGTATCGGGCAATACTTTTACATCCTTAGCTGGCGATGATAATTATCCAAGAGACGGCAGTGCTACTTTAGGTAGGTTCACTATTGTATTCGATGATTGTGTTACTCAGATACAAACTTTATTCTATGATATATCCAATAATGAAGGTGATGGAGGCTCATATACTATCGTATTTAACGAAGGGTGTACCGACGTGCAACTTGCATCAGGTGCAAGACTCACGCCAAATTTCAGTAGTCAACCAGCCTGTAGTGAATCGACTTTAAGCTACATTTGGTCCACAGGATCGACGGATCGTACTATTGATGTCACTCAGCCAGGGACATACTCGGTCACCATTACAGACTGTACAGGATGCGTAGCTACAGACGATATTGTTGTCACAGTAGGTGCGGACAGTGGTACACTTACGCTCGATGGAGATAGCCCAGTAAGGGTATGTGGAAGTGATTTAGCCATGATTAGTGCGACACCTGATGGTAACATTGTAGTGCCTGCGGGATTTGAAGTGATATATGTGCTAACGAGCGGGACTGAACTAATTATAGAGGACGTGAATGCAAGCCCTGAATTTGAAGTTCCTGCTCCAGGAAGTTATACTATTCACACTCTTGTCTATGACCCCAATACCTTAGATTTAGGTATAGTGCAATTCGGTGTAACTACTGGCTTCGATGTCAATGGTCTGCTAATACAAGGGGGTGGAGATATTTGTGCTAGTCTTGATGTAGCAGGTGCACCTGTAACTGTAGAGGCCCTCACACCTGGAGATGCAGGTATTATCGCAGAGGGATCTCAAGATGTGTGCTTAGTTTTGGGAGGATCTGTGACTAGAAATGTAATGTTAAGTGGCCAAGTTGTACCTGATGGTGATAGCTTAGTCCTCATTTTGGTAGATACTACAGGATCTATACTTGATATCACAGGCGGGACTTCATTTGAAATTACATCGATAGGTATCTATACTATTCATCCTGTCGTTTATAATCCTACTGTTTGCGACGTCTACACTTTAAGCACAGTAGCTGAAGTGTTAGAGTGTGATTGTGTCGCTATCAATACCGTTGGCGTGACAATAGATGTAGAAGAATGTTGTAACGCAAGGTCTGGTATATTGACTAATCCTGATTTTGGATGTGTTACACCAGTTTCAAATATCACCACGATATTCACCGCCGTACCAATGAATGAGACTGTTCCTGCAGGTTTTACGAGATTATTTATCTTAACGGACGAGCAAACATCCGTCGTTTTAGATACTAATGATATGCCTGAATTCGAGATTATAAATCCGGGTACTTACAAGATGCATACACTTGTTTATAATGAAGCTACCTTAGACTTGAGTTCTCTGGTAATCGGGACTGATCCTATTAACTCTATTATCCCATTAATTAGGAATCAAGGTGCATGTGCGAGTATTGACCTACTTGGATTAGAAATAACCGTAATCGAGTGCGATCCTAATTTTAGAGAGTGCCCGGAAAATTTATACGTTCCAGGCCCATCTAATGCTGTAGAATCTGGTCTTTATGAGTCCTCAAAATCTATCTCATCCGATGGACTGATTATGGCAGGTTCTGTCGAATATTCTGCTGGAGAAGATATTGAATTGATGCCAGGTTTTGAAGTCATGCCTGGACATACTTTTAATGCAGTCATAGAAGGCTGTACTCCAAATCAATAAGAAAGAGGCTCTCTATCCTTAGGTTTCTTTCTCTGTGTATAAAGGTCCAGAAAATGCGAGTTTTCTGGACCTTTTTATTTTTGACTACGTGGTGCTCATGTAAGCATATATGATAGACATCGGAATTAAACCCAATAGCTAATCTCAAATGATCATTTAGATGTTGAGTTGTTCGCAAAAAGAAATGCTACAAATATCTAATCGCAAAAGATTAATCAAGAATATTTTACTGTGTATATCATTTACAAGATTCAAATCGAGAATATAAAATTACCTAGAGGTAGATGGGGCATTGTCTTAGCTACTTATATCATAGCTAATCTCAAGTCGTAGGGGGTTAAATGTGATGGCTCTAAGCTGATAACATTGCTCTCCGTGGAAGAGACCATATCACAGTAAGATCATAGCTCGAAATTAAATAGTGACTGCACAACTTCGGACTGCTCATGCCATAGAATCTCGGTATTATAAAGGTGAGGCTGTTGCCGATATAGCTGTGCATAATAAGTCGTGATTGAACGATTCTGTTTTATCACTTGGCCCTCAGGAGGAAGGGTAAATTTGTATTATTTCAGTATTTATAGAACTACTCATCTGTCTTACTCATATCCCAAGTCATGCCAGTGCCATACCGATTGTCAAATCCTTTCCATGGCGCAGATAACTTCCCTTCTTCCATAGGCTGATCACTACTCGGAGCTAAGTCTAAATATTCGCATGAACCATCATCATCTTTGAGATAGCAATTCATCATGGCCAATGTGAAATGCTGGTTGATCCAATTCAGCTGCTGTGTAGACCATGCAGGTTCATGGTAATGACCAAAATCATATTCACTTGTCCATGCTTCCTGTGGAGCAGGATGTGGGGCGATATTATGACGTGCATTAATATAGGTCAATAGATAACTATCCGCGGCAGTGGTCTGCTCAAATTGATTTTTTATCCCATCATAACCAGAGACATCATCCAGGTTTCCCGAGATGTAGAGGCTTGGTACTTTTATTTTATTGATTGAAGGATCAGAGAATACGCCAGCATCTCCTCCCCATGGTGCGTATGCTACCATAGCTTCCCATCGTGGATCCACAGTAAAGTTATCTGGAGATTGGCCAGCAGCACAGGTATTAAATATCTTCTGACCAGCTTTCACCTTTTCTGTGTCTTTTGAAAATATCATCTGACCTGTAAATTCTTCATTGAACTCATAGCATCCGCCTATCGTACTGATGGCTCCATATCCTCCCATGGAGTATCCCACGACGCCTGCATTCTTGATGCTGACTGTGGTGGCGAGTGCTGCCACTCCATTCTTAGCATTAGAAAAATATTCTAATACAAATTGTTGATCACGAGCACGATTGACCAATGTGCTCTTGAAACCGCTAAACGGATTTGCCTTGGGATCGACATCTTCATTCGTACTATCTGTATGATCTATACTCACGACCAGGTAGCTATGCGATGCCAGATGCTCACCTAGATAATACATGATGGTCCGATAGCCAGTGTATCCATGAGAAAGTACGACCAATGAGATATCTTCTAAGGAAATAGAAGTCGCATCTCTGACTGCATCTCCGTTAATACTAAATGCTGTGCCGCCACGTGTCTGATTCGTGTAGATCGCATTTGCATCTTCAGTTTGATCAGTAGGATACCAGATTTCTACTTTAAGTGATCGAGGCTTTAGCTGTCCATCGAATGGATCGCTATAATCCTCATCTGTAATCGTCATGGTTTTTACGCCCACTGCTGATGAGCCATTAGCACTCAGTTCAGGCAGCATATCTGCATGTTCAATGGTGTATAAATCTTGGCCTTCTTGTCCATTTATCGATGTCAGACTCAGAAGAATTATCAAAGTTGAGGTAATTAATTGATAGATAAACTTCATGTGTTATTTTTATAATATGCAGGATCTCCTTTACAGTCTTACTTGAAGCTGTGAATTAGTGCTGCATTTGAGAATAGAGGATAAATGACATAAAAAAAGGCCCATCAAATTAATGATGGGCCAACAAACGTTAGAATTTATATGTTCGTGTTATGTCAATGAGACATTCACTGCATTTAATCCTTTTTGTCCTTCTTCAACATCGAATGAGACTTTGTCTCCTTCATTAAGAGTGGTTCCGTTTAATCCATTTGCATGAACAAAAACGTCCTTCCCACCATCGTCTGGTGTGATGAAACCGAATCCTTTACTTTCGTTGAAAAACTTAACTGTACCGTGAGCCATTATTGTATTATATAAAATTTAAATAAGCGAGATCCCATAATTAGTATCTCTACTACATCATCATAAACGACACATATCTAAGTTTAGTTTCAGTTTTTAAAAAAAAAGATGATTTTTTTTTGAAATGAAAGATGCTGAGTAATATAGTTATGCTATTGAGCTATAGTAAGGAGTTATCATATTCTTAGAATCCATATACATCTTGTACTCTAATATGTATAGTGCTATTGATTGATTGTTATGAGAATGGATGATTATAGGCTATATACTATAGTTTTCTGGCACTAAGCTCAAAGCCAATCAAAAGTTAGACTCTAATTCTTTCGAGAGTTGGATTATTTCTGTGCATATGATAGTAGCATTCTTATTTTGGTATAAATACCGTTATGATGACCATTATCGTCATTGCTGACCATCTATGGACATATTTGCAATCTTGCGTTGCATTTTTAATTTGGATATAGATCTGGATCGATACCCTGCGTTCCAAATTCATTTTCAATAATAACAGACCGAGTTTTGCTATTCTCTTGTAGCAGACAATTTAATAATGTAATTATGCCAGATTCTAAGAAAACAGTGATTATGGTAACAGCTTTATTCAAAAATTGGGTCGTTATAGATGTTGCTAAAAGACTATAAGAATAAATTTAAATCGCAATAAATGCAACTTCGTTGCATTTATTTTATTATGTTTGCAGTACAGGAATGTGTTTATGACGGCGCTGTCATTTTTTTCATACGTAGAATTTTAAGAGTATAACAATAGAAAAAAGAAACTAATTCGCCTTGAGTCCTACAAAAAGCCGATTTTGCAATCTAATTGCGTTAATCAACACATAAGCTTAATGGTAAGACCTAGCGAGATCAAGAATATATTAAAGTTGCACAAACTACGTATCACAAGCGGTCGACTTGATGTGCTTGAGTTTTTTCTTCGTGAAAATCGGACTTTATCATTTAGAGACTTAGAAGATGAGTTCACTGATTCTGACCGTGTGACCCTCTACAGAACTTTGAGTGCATTCACTGATAATGGCCTATTGCATAAGATTCCAGATGACAGCGGCTTTGCGACATACGGGCTCTGTCATGACACTTGTGATTCTGAAGATCATAAGCACGACCATATGCACTTTAAGTGTAATGAGTGTGGTACGATTGAGTGTCTGGAGCAGAACATACCACCTGTCAAAATCCCTGGATATCAAGTCACAGAAGCTAATCTCATATTGAAAGGCATATGTAAAACCTGCGTCGCTTAGCATGTTCACAACCAAACTTTGGTCACCCAGATATAATTCAAGATGTATTTTCAGCTTTAGTTTATTACTGGGCTTATTGTTATTTGCAAAAGGGCCAGTCATAGGTCAAGATCATCCATGTGATCAAGTAGTTAAAGGGAAAGTCATGGATTTGGTCAGTCAGGAGCCATTGCCATTTGCTACTGTGAGCATTGTCGAAACAGGGCAGGGTGTCGTCGCCAATGAAGACGGAGAATTTGCCATAGAGAAAGTATGTGGAGAAGAGTTTCATTTAGAAGCCAGATTTGTAGGGTATAAATCGGTAGAGCATCATCATGACTTTCATCACGAGGACCCGATGATCTATTTAGCGCCAGATGAAGCTTTAATGGAGAGTGTGGTCATCGAAGGGTCTCGACTGGGAGCATTCCAGTCACTCGTAATTCAGAATATTGACATCAAAAAAGAAGCCCTTCTAAGCACTTCTGTAGGAGATCTGACGGAGCGAGTATCTGGCATTTCTACGCTCAGGACAGGATCTAACATTTCAAAACCCATCGTACATGGACTTCATTCTAATCGAGTCTTAGTCATGAACGATGGCCTCAGACATGCTTACCAAGTATGGGGAGATGGACATGCGCCAGAGATAGACCCTTCTCATGTAGACGAAATAGAAGTCGTGAAAGGAGCAGGCACGGTCAAGTATGGTCCAGAGGCACTAGGGGGTGTGATACTCTATAATGCTAAGCGACCTGTGCTTGACCAGAAGCTGGGTGGATCAGTAGGGTCTTCGTACCAATCAAATGGAAGAGCACATAGTGGACAGATTAACCTGGAGCAAGGCTCTCATCGATTTGCATGGAATGCAAGTGGCTTCGGCATCAGACAGGCTGATCTGCAAGCGCCAGATTATAATCTATCGAATACAGGAAAAAAAGAAACTGGAGGAAGCTTCAATACCTTGTTTCACCTTCCAAAGTCAGAGCTGCAAGTTTCTGGTAGCTATCTGGGCCAAGAGCTTGGTATTCTGCGTGGATCCTTAGTCGGTAATCTTCAAGATTTGCAGAATGCCATAGAGCGAAGCATACCCAGTCCTACATTTGAGTCTACTTACGAGATACAAAATCCACGACATGTGACCCAACATGGATTGCTAAAATCTAAGTTGTCAATGTTTGTAGGAGATCATGTATTCAAACTACAATATGGTATCCAACGAAACATCAGAAAGGAGTTTGACGTCAGGAGAGGTGAGCTCAATGAGCGGCCTGTTATCGATCTAAAACTGCTGTCACATACCATTGAGGCTGAGTGGACTCAAGCTGAAAGTGGTAATTGGAGTGGTAATTCAGGTGTACAATGGTTCTCACAAAAAAGTAACAATGAGCCGGGCTCCAACCCGATTAATTTTGTCCCTGATTATCAGGTACAGAATCTTGGAGCTTACACGATCCAATCTTATAATCTTGAAAGCTCCGTTATCGAATTAGGCTTACGATTTGATTTTCAATCGCTCAGCGTAGCAGATACCATCAGGGATATTACCATTTATTCTAATGAAGTCAATTTCAAAAATGCAACATTCACCATAGGGTACAGAAAGGAGATAGATGAAACACTTTCTTTATTTACTAATCTTGGGACTGCCTGGCGACCACCCAATGTGTCTGAGTTATACTCTTTCGGCTATCACTTTTCTCGCATCCAATTTGGGCTATGGCGTTATGATTTGAATCCGCAGATATCGACACCTCTAGATCGCGTATTTGATGAATCAGACCGACAGGTTCCATCAGAGAGAAGCTTAAAGTGGGTGTCTGGAGTCGAATTAAATACTGATCGGATCAGTGCTGAATTCATCCTCTATGTCAATAGAATCAATGACTATATTTTTCTACGGCCATTCGGAATTACGACTAATATTGCAGGGACTTTTCCATATTTTATCTTTAGCCAAACCAACGCCCTTTTCTTGGGCAGCGACTGGGACTTCAGATATTACCATTCTGATCACCTGACTTCGGAAGCCAAGATATCTTATGTCTATGCGAGAGAAATAGAGAATGATCAACCATTCATAGAGATCCCCCCACTCAATGTTAATTACTCATTAGAATACTCCAAGGGTAAGTGGGGATATGGATTGCACTTGGACTACATGGCAAAGCAATATCACGCGCCTGGCGTCATAGATCCCGTTGCGTTTCAGAATGGCGGCGTAGAAGTCAGTCCTGATGAAATATTTGATTTTATGCGCCCACCAGAAGATTTTCTTTTAGTAGGAACTAAAATAAGCTATTTATACCGCGCTCTGCGAGTAGAACTAAAAGTAGATAACCTTCTTAATACATCTTATCGCTCCTATACGGACCGACTAAGATATTTTTCAGATGCACCTGGTAGGAATGTGTCTTTAACTGCCGGAATCGAATTTTAAATACATCTTTGTTGCATTTATCTCACAAATGCAATTATATTGCATCTTTTTTCAGAAAGCTAAATTCCTTAATGAAAGATCTAAAAGTAGATAATAAAGAAACCCAAACGAATGACTAAAATTTTTGCAGGATCTACTCATAGATTAAGACACTAAACAAAGACTTATGAAAACGATAAATTCAATATTCTACTTACTACTGATAATGTCTATCAGCCTATTCGTAGGTTGTTCTGATGATGATGATGATCCTATGGAAATGGAGATGGAGATGGAGATGGAGAACGAAGAGGAAGAAGTGATCAATCAGGTGACACTGACATTCACACCCGATACTGGTGAAGATGCAGTCACTGCGACGTGGCTCGATGCTGATGGAGAAGGCAGCGGCGCGCCGACCATTGAGGATATAGGCTTGCTAGAAGGTGTGACTTATGAATTAGCGATTGAGCTGACGAATACATTAGGCACCACAGACGAAGATGTCACAGCCGAGGTGCGGGAAGAAGGAGCAGATCATCAATTCTTTTTCTCTTTTAGTGATGGTATCTTTTCTGATCCTACGGGTGATGGAAATGTAGATAATGCAAGCGATCCGCTGAACTACAGCGATCTAGATGCCAATGGATTGCCGATTGGCCTTTCCACGACTTGGACAGCAGGAGCCCACACAGAAGCGCCTGGAGAATTTAATATCGTCTTAAAGCATCAGCCAGATCTTAAGACAGCGACTTCTGATGCGACCACCGGTGGTACTGATATAGATATCACATTCCCATTAGTCATTGAGGAAGGCAACGAAGAGGAAGAGGTGATTAATCAAATCGTGCTTACATTCTCACCTGCTGAAGGTGGAGATACAATCACAGCTACTTGGTTTGATACAGATGGAGAAGGCGTAGGAGATCCTGATATTGAAGCGATTGGGCTGACAGAAGGTGTCACCTATGATATGACTCTGACTTTGGCTAATACACTGGGAGCAGAAGCAGAAGACATCACAGCAGAGATCATGGAAGAGGACGATGAGCATATGTTCTTTTACGCTTTCACTGATGGTATCTTTTCAGATCCTACAGGAGATGGTAATGTGGATAATCGAGCTGATCCTCTAAATTATAATGATCAAGATGCCAATGGACAACCTGTCGGTCTTTCTACCACATGGACAGCTGGAGGACATACAGATGCTCCTGGAGAATTTAATGTGGTCTTGAAACATCAACCCGGTCTCAAGTCAGCGACTTCTGATGCATCCGTCGGAGGTACTGATGTGGATATTACTTTCCCATTAATCATTGAAGAAGGGAACGAAGAAGAAGAGGTGATCAATCAAATCACACTATCATTCACACCTGCTGGAGGTGGAGATGCGGTAACGGCTACTTGGTTTGATGCAGATGGTGATGGTGTCAGTAATCCTACAATAGATGATATAAATCTGGCGACTAATACAGAGTACGCCATGACGATCACCTTAGCCAATACCTTAGGTATGGATGTCGAGGATATTACGGCAGAGATTCAGGAAGAAGATGATGAGCATATGTTCTTCTTCGAATTCACATCAGATATATTCTCTGATCCTACAGGTGATGGTAATATAGACAATCGCCAAGACCCCCTCAACTATAATGATCAAGATGCGAATGGAAATCCAGTCGGTCTCTCGACTCAATGGACGACAGGCGCACCGACAGCCTCGACAGGTAACTTTAGACTCATCCTGAAGCATCAGCCTGACCAGAAGACAGATGTATCAGATGCTACTGTCGGAGGTACGGATGTAGACATCGTATTACCGATTAATATACAGTAAGACTTACTTACTTATTTATCTTGGCGCAAGCTTTTATTTGGGCTTGTGCCAAGGTGATAGGTGAAGAAATATTAATTTGTATGTGCGGTTCAATGGTATGAATGTGAGGTTATAAACCTCAGAGATAGGGATATATTAGAATTCTGGATTTAGTCTTACATGATCTTTAACTCAGTGATATCCCCACGATCTTTGAAGTTTGTAACTTCATTGCAAAACTATTGCAGCACGATCCTCATATTTCTTACTGTTATTTTAGGCCAAATCATCCAAATGAACAAATAAAGCTCCATTGCCTTGAGTAGTAACAACGTTTGCGTACTATTTAAAGCATCAAGTTCAGACTTGTGTACGACTGTAGCATTACTGTATTATGGTGAATGTAAATTTTACTTCTGATTGATTTAGAATTTAGATTATATGTGGGCGTGATTCAATCGTATGAATCTGAGGTTACAAACCTCAGAGATCGGGGATCGAGGTACTTGAACAAATAGAGCTCCATGTTACACCAAGTAGTTTCAAGTACTATTCTCTGATAGCTTCCGGTTTACGATCTTTGAAGTTTATAACTTCAAAGCAATACGACTGTAGCACGAACCTCATAAATGAATATACCCATCAGTTACACCCAAATCAAGTACTTGAACAGATAAAGCTACATCTTGCCCCAAGTAGTTACTTGCACTACTAAAAACATAATGTTCAGGCTGATGGACGATTCCAGCCTTTACTGGATTATTATGAATATAATTTAGCTTCTGGAGAATCCATTTTGGACTGATCAATTCTATGGGATGATTACCTCTTTGCCAGAATTGATAAGTTGTATTGTTTTGATTATACTTAGCATGATACTTAAATATGCGCATCATCCATTCTTGACGACTCTCTCCTGAATCTTCTGCAATTTGCTTCAGAATCGATTTCGATGTATGTTTCTTAAAGTCCCGTATGATGTGTGATAGCGCCCTCCCTTCTTTTGCAGATACGATTATATGTATATGGTGGCTCATGATCACATAGGCATGAAGATTAAGACCTTTATGTTCTTGGCAGAATGACAAAGATTCAAGTATCGTATCACAGTATTTTTTTCTTGTGAATACATCTACCCAAGAAACAACTGTGCATGTCATATAGTAAAGTTTATTTTGATTCTGAATGATATAGCCCGACATAATAATTGTTTATTGTTTTCATGAATATAGCTAAAAGGATTTAGTCTAATAAATTATCGTTTTTGGTAGCACATTGATTATAACTATTATTTTTCCAACCGATCTTTGAAGTTTGTAACTTCAAAGCAATACGATTGTAGCACGATTCTCATAATATATATAATCGTCATTTTAGGTCAAGTCATACACATTAACAGATAAAGCTCCAACTTGTCCTGAGTAGTAATACCTACTAATAAAAACGAAATATCAGATGTATGAAAGATCATCCTTTTCTGTATTATCGTGAATGTAAATTTAACTTTTGATTGATTTAGAATATATGTGGGCATGATTCAATCGTATGAATCTGAGGTTACAAACCATAGAGATCGGGGTGAACCCCAATATCAGTATATTTAGTACATTGACTTAATTCACTTATGGGGTGAGAGGCGTACTCCATCAGTGACCGCTGGAGCAGCCGTCTACTTGACTACCTGCTTTGTTTAATATTATTTCTGATTTCATTCAATTTTAGGTTTTTGATTAATTTTCCATCTTTAAATACTATTTCAAGTTCTCCTTGGCTTTCTTCCTCCCAGGACACTTGATTAATCATTTTATAAGTATTACCTTCTTTGAGTATTTTTATTAATCCTTTTGCCGACTTCTTGGTTCCATCATCTGTAATTGGATCTTTGTAGATTTCTCTTCCTTCTCCATTCACCTCGCCGTAGGTTGCTTTCATGGCAAAACCAAATGTATCTCGAGTATTGTACTGATAAGTAAATGAACCGACTCCTAAAACAACATTTGTAGAGGCGAATCCTTTTTTCTTTAAACCTTCACAAATTTCTCTTGCCCGAGTAAGGGTAATACTATCCCCGTAAATGGCTCCTATGTGAGAATCTAATTCTTTAAAACCCTTGCTATTTGTGATTCCTCCAAAAAGGTCCCACAGTAATTCAATGACTCCTTTTCTTGCATGTGCATTTTTATTATTACTGTCACCACAAATTATTTTTACTGGGTCTCCGCTATCTGGACGGATAACAACTTTTCCATCTCTTGCCAATACTTCTTCTTTTAAATTGGGTAAGTATTCGGTAAGTACTTTCCATAAATCCCAAGTATCAGATACTATGGAAACAATGCCATTCGGATATACATCTGAGATAAGTCTTTTGAACGTCTCTTGTTCCCCAGAATCGGTGCCCATGCTCATTACTGAATGTTCTGTTGCTGCAACGGATCCTCCTACTAATTCGGCATCAGAATCTGCATTGTAATACTGTTCTAGAAAATCAATAGCTGGAATAGTATCAGTGCCAGTGAAACTCAGTAAATGACCTGAAGCACTCATTACGGCGGCTTCCAATCCTGCCATACCTCTCATTGAAAAATCATGTCCTTGCCAATCTACAAACTCTGGAATTGAAGAAGTCTCTGTTGCATATTTATCTAGAATCTTTCGATACTCCTTAGCAATTGTTGCAGAATTACAAGGCATCCACACTGTTGTTGATATGATTGTTTCGAAATAGTTAGTTAACCAAAAGAATTCTGGTTTGGTATTATACATGGTAAACATTGGGACCTTGATAGGTACGGAAACTCCTTCTGGTAAAGCTTTAAATACCATCGGTATATATCCTAAGTCGTGTAAAGCTGCGATGTGATTTATTCCTACAGCATTTACACCTAAGTAATTGTTGATGCGTCTTTGATATTGTTTTAGAACTTCTGCTTTGGGTTGATCGAAAAAGTTATCTTTAAATTCTTGAATGATATATTTTTTTAAAAAATATTGTAAGCCAAAGAACACCACTTCATCTATTCCTTCTATTCTACTTCCTCTAGGTGTCCAATTACTATAAACTACTGAAGTTCCAGTAGGGTATTGTCTTCTATGATCTACTTTGTATCCGTCTGTTAGTATTAGTGGGTTAATCATGATTGTACTTTTATTGGCTAATAATATCTCTTACTTCCATCAATGCAAAACCAAGTAAATTTGGACCTTTCCAGTTGGATGGGTTAAATATTTTTGGATTATCCTCTGCCATTCCTACTCCCCAAATTCTATCTACGGGACTTGCTTCTACAATTACACTAGAACCAGTACTTTTCAAAAATTTAGATAAGGCTTGATTTTGAGTGAACTTTAGAATGTTTCCTTTGAGTACTATTTGGCACTTGTTTTCATTCCATTTTTCTTCATTAAAGTTTTTGACCTTTCTTCCGAGGGCTTTAACTTCTTTAGGGTTACTACTTGAAATTATCAAATCCATTATATCGATATCTTCAAATAGTTGGGCTTTTTGTGCCATCATATAATGCTCAGCGGTATGGTATAATCGCCCTTCATCTTTAAACTTAGATGACCACCATTGACTTAAACAGGACTTTGTTGTGTTACCTGTCTTACTCGCTTGATGTCCCCAGAAAAATAAATAATCGGAGTGATCTCCATTTTCTATGGATTGTAAAGTTGTCTTAATGTTATACTTCATAATTGATAATCTCTTTTATAGAAATGAAATTCAATGCATCTGAATCAGCATTCTTAATAGAGTCTGTTGTGAAAACGGTTTTGAAATTTTCTAATAATGTTTTCGTGCCCTTACTAAAAATACCATGACTAACGGCCAAATATAGATCTCCTGCATTGCACTTTCTCAGTTCTTCAGCTAGTCCTAAAAAGGTGCCACCTCCATCACAAATGTCATCGACAATTAAGCAATTGCAATTATCTAAATTTTTTACTGGTACTTTAAATCCCGATAAATCTCCAGTTTTTACATCGCGAGATTTTCCGCATTCCAGAACTTCGTAATCCATTAAATGGCCAGCCAGTTTGTGTATCTTTTTTAGTGCACCTGCATCCGGTGAAACAAGAATTAAATCTTTAGGTAATTGTTGGGTTACTTTAGAAATGAAAGAATGGTTATTAATAACAGAACAATCGTTTAGTAAGGCGGGAGTTACTTCTGAGTGCGGGTCAAAGATGGTCACTTTGTCGAGCTTTAATTCATTGATGATATTAGCATATACTTTTACGGTCAAAGCCTCACCTCTCACCATCACTCTATCTTGTCTTGCTGCGGGAAAATAGGGGATAACTAACTCGATGTTTTTTATGCATAGTCTCTTTACAGCGTCAACAGCAACAAGTAGAATCCCAAGATCATTAAAGGAATTCAACCTATGCGTTATGATTACCTTATCGTATTCATTGGATTGTTGTATTTTAATATGTGGCTCGCCTCCACTAAATGTAAAAGTTTCATGTTGTATTTCATCGCCATCAATTGGTTTGAAATTTTGATCAAGATTTAGAATCATCATTAGTTTTTATTCTTGCTATAAAGTTTGTTTAAGTATCAATTTGTGTATTATATACGCAAATATAGGCTATAAGTATTTAGCAATCAAATAATATGCGTGATAATTACGCAAATTTAATTTCGAATGATATTCCTTGCTTCAATAATTCATTATATTTTCTACTTTTAAACTCATATAGCTTTCCTGGTCTGCCACTTCCTATCTTTCTATATTCATCAGTTTCAGCTATAAAATCGAAACTTAATATCTTCTTTCGGAAGTTTCTACGATCAATCGGTTTTTGTAATATTGTAGTGTAAAGATTTTCCAGATCTGAAAATGGAAACTTTGAATCTAGCAATTCGAAGCCAATGGGTTGGTAGTTTAGTTTGGCTTTTAATCGGTCAAATGCTTTTTGGATTATCTTCTTGTGGTCAAACGCAAGTTTAGGTAAGGTATTTAACGGAAACCACTTTGCTTCTTTAGCATCTGTCCCTGCATTGAGTTTTAATTCTTTGGGATTAACAGTGCCGAAGTATGCAACAGATATGACTCTAAATCTTGGATCTCTTTTTAAGTCGTCTCCAAACGTATAGAGTTGTTCCATCGTTGTCACTTTAACACCAGTTTCTTCTTTGAGTTCTCTGACTACTGCTTTCTTAAGTGGTTCGCCGTCTTGAACAAAGCCTCCAGGAAGTGCCCATTGATTTTTTAGATCACCATACTTTTGTTTTATTAGTAAAACGAATAGCTGATTTTGCTGGTAGCCAAAAACAATCGCATCTATTGCAATTTTAATGTTTTGTTTAATTTCCATATTGCGTAATATATACGCAATATTTGGGAAATATTCGATTTTTATTTATGAATTCATTGATCACAAACGGATCTGTGATATAGGGTTGTACGAAGTATGCCCTTAAATCACTTTTGTGTGCCTGTCATGTGCCGCTATCCAAAAAATAGTAAATATTCTAAAGGCTGAAAGACCCCGCAGTATCTGCGTAGCAGGCTCTTATACGCTAAGTTGACGTCTTGAAGTATTATTAACCGATCTTTGAAGTTTGTAACTTCAATGCAATACGATTGCAACACGATTCTCATAATGTATAAAACCGTCATTTATGCCCAAGTCATCCACATGAACAGATAAAGCTCCAACTTGTCCTGAGTAGTTATACCCACTAATAAAAACGAAATGATCAGGTGTATGAAAGATCATCCTTTGCTGTATTATTGTGAATGTAAATTTTACTTCTGATTGATTTAGAATACATGTGGGCGTGATTCAATCGTATGAATCTGAGGTTACAAACCTCAGAGATCGAGTTAGTTAGCTATAACTCAATACTATCCCCCAAAAGACTCCAAAACTCCACGTTTTTCGCATCAAGTAAATAAACTAAACTTTTCTCAAGGACTGCAAAGTCTCTAACTATGCCCACGATGTAAAACAAGATTAGGGTAAAGTATGCAAATCAATAATACAAAACAGAAGTGAATTTTACACTAAGAATGATATTCAAATGATAGAGATTTAACAAATTTAAAGCTCTGATAATTTACTTCGTCACGAGCCAAGCTCTACCAACCGCTCTCGAATCTCCCCCGTGGGAATCAAACAAGTCTGATCCTTCCCAAACCATCGATATCGATTTCTGGCGATCCAGCGATACACGAAATGACGAACCGAACGAGGGACAATATTCAATATCCCAAATAGAGAATAGGGGTGTCCTAAGATTTTGGCTATTTGCAAGGAGACATCTGCATGTGTGTAGTATTGCCCCTGATGGATTAAGACCACAGTATCTTCATCATCATCTTGGATGCCAAGCTGCTCTATGATACTTTTGCCGATGGTCTGTTGTAAAGTCGCATATTGAAATATTTTAGACGTATCACGTTTGATGAGCCATTTCACGAATCCATTACACAGGATACAGATGCCATCATACAGGAGTATGGGGTTCTGATACGATCTGGCTTCTGCT
>Ga0209187_1002084_pt1 | contig 20222 bp, 8 predicted proteins | sample BantaG_FD_187430 | JGI IMG/M metagenome (GOLD analysis project Ga0209187, IMG submission 187430) | Marine algal microbial communities from Bantry Bay, Ireland - BantryBay_4 metaG (SPAdes) (version 2) | ecosystem: Host-associated > Algae > Red algae > Unclassified | place: Bantry Bay, Ireland...
AGTATATGCCGGAGAAACGGCCTTAATAGAAGTAGCTGCCAGTGATACTTATGACGTTCTGCTAGCAGCTATCGTTGGCTTTGCAGGTTTGTCCTCTACCTTGGCAGCTGTAGAGCAAGGAAAAACAATAGCCCTTGCTAACAAAGAAACGCTAGTGGTAGCGGGTGATATTGTTATGGCTTCTGTGGCGCAGTTTAACGCCAAGCTTATACCCGTTGATAGCGAACATTCAGCGATATTTCAGTGCTTGGTTGGCGAAAATATGGATGAGGTTAGTAAGGTAATCCTTACGGCTTCAGGCGGTCCTTTTTTAGGTAAAAAACCAAACTACTTGGTTAATGTAAAAAGAGACCATGCCCTACAACACCCGAATTGGGAAATGGGAGCAAAAATTTCAATCGACTCGGCCAGCCTCATGAACAAAGGCTTAGAAATGATAGAAGCGAAATGGCTATTCGGTTTGAAAAAAGAACAAATTGACGTGGTAGTTCACCCTCAATCAATCGTACATTCATTTGTAGAATTTATTGATGGGTCGCAAAAAGCACAAATGGGCTTGCCAGATATGAAATTGCCTATACAGTACGCTTTAGCCTATCCAAAGCGTTTGGCTAACCAATATCCTCGGTATATAAACCAAAAACACACGAAGCTTACCTTTGAAGATGCAGATTTGAAAACCTTTAGAAACTTAGGGATTGCCATGGAAGCTATGAAACAAGGTGGAAATGTACCTTGTATAATGAATGCCGCGAACGAAATCGTGGTAGCCGCTTTTTTGAAGAATAAAATTGGGTTCTTAGAAATGAGTGAGTTGATTGAGAAGAGTATCGAAAAAATTGACTTTATCGCTACACCCAGTCTTCATGATTATAAAGAAACGGATCGTCTAACTCGGCAATTTTGCCAACGACTTATAAAAGAATAAAATGGATTTACTTATTACCTTTTTGGCGATTTCGCCGATAGTTATACAAATAATACAATTTTTTGCAGCGCTATCCATACTCATCATTATCCATGAGTTCGGACATTTTATGTTCGCTAAATTATTCAAAACGCGGGTAGAAAAGTTTTACCTCTTTTTTGATTTCTTTTTTCCTTTTGCCACCTTCATGAACTTTTCGTTATTCAAGAAAAAATGGAAGGGAACTGAATATGGTTTAGGCTGGTTTCCGCTTGGGGGATATGTGAAAATTGCTGGTATGGTAGACGAAAGCGCCGATCCAGAAGCGATGAAGGGTGAGCCGCAACCGTGGGAATATCGCAGTAAAAAATCTTGGCAGAAGTTACTGATCATGCTCGGTGGAATTATCATGAATGTATTGTTAGCTATGGTAATTTATATTATCGTCTTTGCTAACTATGGAGAGAGTTACATTCCACCAGAAAATGTAACCTACGGCATTCATGCCGACAGCTTAGGCCGGAGTATTGGGTTACAGGATGGAGATATTATCACGCACGTAGGAGATAAGAAAGTATTGGATGAAAACAAGGTAGTTTATCACATGATTTTTAGTGATAAAAATACTTTGACAGTTAATCGAAACGGAAGTGAAGAAGTACTCAAGGTGCCAGAAGGAACGGTGAATAAAGCAATGAAAATTATGAAGGCGAAACGGAAGCCGATTTTTTCTATCCGTTTTCCAGTCGTGGTAGATTCTATTCCGACCAATAGTCCAAACTATAATGTGTTGCAGCCCAAAGATAAAATTCTCAGTATTAACGGTGAGCCTGCATTTTTTACTCATGATTTCAGTAAAAAATTTGCTGTAGTTAAGTCGCAAAACACCTTGAACAAATGGGCCTTAGGTGGATCTAGTTCCCTGATACCCGAGAAAACTATGTTGAAAGTTCGTGCTCAAGCGGACAGTAGTCAATTGAATAAAATGTCTATGAATGTCCTGCGCGGGGTGGATACAGTTGCCTTGCAAACGAGTATTACCGACACGGGTAAAATGGTGGTCTATTTTCAAAGAGCGCCCGATTCATTATTTGATATCACTCATTTGTCATACTCAGGCGTAAGTGCCATACCGAGAGGAATTAAAGAAACGAAAGAAAAGCTGAAGGAATATATGTTGCAGTTGCGTTTGATTTTTACTTCGCCAGAGGTAAAATTGAGTGAAAGTTTAGGAGGGTTTGGATCAATAGGAGGAATGTTCCCGAAGGTGTTTGATATGGAAATTTTCTTGCAGTTAACTGCCTTTATTTCTATCATTTTAGCCTTCATGAATTTGCTGCCGATTCCTGGTTTAGATGGTGGTTACGTTCTGTTCTTACTTTTTGAAATGATCACGGGTGTAAAAGTATCGGATAAAGTTATTGAAAAAGCAAATGGAGTAGGTTTGGTTCTTTTGTTGGCCTTGATGCTTTATGCCAATGGCCTTGATGTTTGGCGGGCATTTGCGGGCTAGTTTCAATTGAGGATTTATTTTTTAGCTAATCTCTAACCAATTGGTACTGTTTTTATTCGCTGATAAAAATCTCTGCAAGGGAGCATTTTCAGGTTTTTGTAACTCACTGTCTTGCTGAAGAACATGCAGAGCCATTTCTCTTGCCTGCGACATAAGGTGGCTATCTTCAATAATATTGGCTAATTTATAATCCAACAAACCGCTTTGTTTGGTTCCATGCAGATTACCAGGTCCGCGGAGCTCAAGATCTTTTTGACTGATTTCAAAACCGCTACTATGGTTTACCATTGTGCTTATTCTTTCTTTACCATCCTTGCTCAGTTTGTGCCCAGTCATTAAAATACAGTAAGAAGCCGCAGCTCCTCGACCTACACGGCCACGTAATTGGTGAAGCTGAGAAAGTCCAAAGCGCTCAGCACTTTCGATAATCATCACAGAAGCATTGGGCACATCTACGCCTACTTCTATGACAGTAGTGGCTACTAATATTTGAGCATGACCCTTTACAAATCCTTGCATATTATGTTCTCGCTCTTCCAAGCTTTGTCTGCCGTGTACCATAGCCACTTGGTAGGTATGACTAGGAAAATAAGTAGTGACTAATTCATAACCTTGCTCTAAATTTTCATAATCTAATTTTTCACTTTCTTCAATAAGTGGATAAACGATGTAAACCTGATGTCCTTTTTCTATCTCTGTTTTTATAAAATGCATCACCTCACTTCGTTTATTATCTTTTCTATGAACGGTTCGTATGGGCTTTCGACCGGGGGGTAGTTTTTTTATGATACTTACTTCCAAATCACCATAGGTAGTCATGGCCAAAGTCCTTGGAATGGGAGTGGCGGTCATTACCAAAATATGGGGTGGGGTAGTGTTCTTTGCCCACATTCTAGCGCGCTGTGCCACCCCAAATCTGTGCTGCTCATCTATAATGCACAAACCTAAATTATTAAAAATAACCTTGGGTTCTAGGATAGCGTGTGTACCAACTATTATATCAAGCTCGCCATTTTGTAAGGCAGCTAAAATAGGTTTTCGGTCTTTGGCAGATACACTTCCTGTTAGCAGAGCCATACTCACATCTTGGGCATACAAAAGTTTTTTTATCCCTTGATAATGTTGTTGAGCTAGTATTTCTGTTGGGGCTAATAGGCACGCTTGAAATTGATTGTCTTTTGCCAACAGCATAGAGAGTAAGGCAACAATCGTTTTTCCGCTACCTACATCTCCTTGCAAGAGACGGTTCATCTGAAAGCCTGTTTTCGTATCTAGCCGAATTTCTTTTAGTACTTGTTTTTGGTCATCGGTGAGGTCGAAGGGTAAATCATTTTTATAAAAATCATTGAAATACTCTCCTACAATTTCAAAGTGATGACCTGGAGTTTTGCTTTTGTTTAATTTTAGTTTGCAAATATTCATTTGATCTATGAATAGTTCTTCAAATTTTAATCTCTCGCGTGCTGCGTGAAGCATTTCATCGCTTTCGGGGAAATGAATTTGTTGTAAAGCGGTTAGTCTTGGTAGAAGATTTAATTCTTGTATAATATTCAGCGGGAGATTCTCCACTACGTCTTGTGCTGTGATTTGTTGGAGCAGCTCTGCCATTAGTTTGGCAACTGTTTTAGCGTTTACGTGTTTGGCCTTGAGCATTTCTGTACTTGGATAGATTGGAAAGAGCGGCACTTCGTCTGTCTTGGTTTCTTCGCCTATCTTCTCAAGTTCTGGGTGAGTGATTGAAAACTTTCGATTAAAATACGTCGCCTTCCCATAGACTTGCACTTCTTGTGCATTGCTAAGTATTTTTCGCATCCAAGCAATACTTCTAAACCATACAAGCTCCATACTGCCGGTGCCATCTTCTAAATAAGCAACTAATCTTTTTTTACGACCGATTCCAATTTCTTCATAGTCAGTAATTTTTCCTTGGACTAGCACGTTTTCTTCATCAATTATTTCATTTATTTTTTTACGATTCGATTTGTCTTCATAACGGAATGGGTAGAAAAATAAGAGGTCACCAAAGGTCGAAATGTTGACCTGATTGCGTAGCATTTTTGCGCGCATAGGACCGACACCTTTGAGATACTCAATAGGAGTTTGCAATTTATCACTCGGTTCAAATGGCATTTCAATTTCAAAAGTACGCTATACTATCAATCCGATATAGGACGGCAGCTGGATTATTATTAATTGAAACTTATTTTTTTTTAGAGTATATTTTTTTTACAAAGAATGATTATACTTTAATATGATTATTATCTGAATGCTTATCCTGATACTATACTAATTTTGGTCAAAGAATGGTGGGCTATCTATAAATTTCTGTGTTCAATTTCCTTTATGCTTTCAAAATAGCAAGATAGTAGTATTTACAACTACAAGATGCTTGGCTTACTTTTTCGCTAATGACCTGTGTTGCTTCGGATAGTCAATTTACTATTATATTTACCGAATGCTTTCAAAGTTATTTGCCAGTGCGGTTACCGGAGTAGATGCTATCACAATTACCATAGAGGTGGATGTACTAGAAGGTACGCTGTTTCATATCGTGGGCTTGCCGGATAGTGCGGTAAAAGAAAGCTCGCACCGCATAGAAAGTACGATAAAAAATATTGGGTATAAATGGCCAAGAACCAAGATAGTAGTGAATCTTTCGCCAGCTGATATTCGTAAAACAGGGACTGCTTTTGACTTACCAATTGCACTAGGAATTTTAGCTGCTACGAATCAAGTTGAAAAAGAAAACTTAGATCAGTTTCAATTTATGGGAGAGCTTTCATTGGATGGTAGTATCCTTCCGATTAAAGGGGCTTTGCCGATTGCAATCCAAGCGCGGAAAGATGGTTTTAAAGGATTGTTTGTACCGCTTCAAAATGTACGCGAGGCGGGCATGGTAAATAATCTGGACGTTTATGGCGTAGAGCATATCACTGATGTGATAGAGTTTTTAAACGGAAATAATAAGCAACTTAAGCCAATTGAAATTGATACACGAGATGAATTTTTTCATTCACAGTATGATTTTGAATTAGACTTTAGCGACGTAAAAGGTCAGGAAAATATTAAACGTGCGATGGAAATTGCGGCCGCTGGCGGTCATAACTTAATATTGATTGGACCACCGGGGGCGGGGAAAACCATGCTAGCGAAACGGCTACCAAGTATTTTACCACCACTAAGTTTGTTAGAAGCCTTGGAAACAACTAAAATTCATTCTGTGGCGGGTAAATTACCAGAAGGCTCTACCTTGGTTAGTAAGCGTCCGTTTCGCTCGCCTCATCATACGATTAGTGATGTGGCGTTGGTAGGCGGTGGAGGATTTCCTCAGCCTGGCGAAATATCGTTAGCACATAATGGTGTGCTATTTTTGGATGAGTTACCAGAGTTCAAACGAACCGTATTAGAAGTAATGCGACAACCTATGGAAGAGCGCCGAGTGACAATTGCTAGAGCCAAAGTGTCCTTAGATTTTCCTGCCAGTTTTATGTTGGTGGCTAGTATGAACCCTTGTCCTTGCGGTTATTTTAACCACCCTGAAAAAGAATGTACCTGCCCACCCGGAACGGTACAGAAATATTTGAATAAAATATCGGGTCCTTTATTAGATCGTATTGATTTGCATGTGGAAGTCACGCCGGTACCTTTTTCAGAATTAAATACTCAGATTGCCTCTCCCGTAAAAAGTGAAGGGATTCGCGAGCGTGTGATTGAAGCTAGAGAAATTCAAGCGAAACGCTACGAAGAGAATAAAGGAATGTACGCCAATGCACAAATGAGTAGTAAGCAATTAAGAGAGCTTTGTCAAATTAATCAAGCGGGGCAAACACTTTTAAAAACGGCTATGGAACGTTTGAGTTTGTCGGCACGAGCTTATGATAGGATATTAAAAGTGAGTCGTACGATTGCAGATTTAGAGAAATCGGAGGAGATTAAAGTGGAGCACCTTGCTGAGGCAATACAGTATCGTAGTTTGGATAGAGAGAATTGGGGTAGCTAAGAGATTTTTGCTTCAAATATTATTATTGGTTCGCTCGTTATATTTCGGGTTAGATTTTAACAATCAATTTGTTTTATCTTTTAGCTCCTCCAAAATTTGACAGGGATTGTACAATATGTTGTGCAACTTTTTGTTAACTTTAAAATATAAAATACCCACCTTGAAAAAATTACAATATTTCTCAGCATTATTTATTCTTCTATTTTCATTCTTCAATTTGTCCGCCCAAACTGGACCTGTCTTCGATTCTCTTAATCAAGTCAATCCTAATTGTGGATTTGGAACAAATTCAGGAACAATAACCACGGAAACTTTGCCAAGTACTGTTTATCCTAGTGCAGTAGAAAATTGTGGGAGGTTTAGAATTGTCTACGGCGATTTAAATGATAACGCTGGAGCCGGTAATGGCCAAGGATTTGATCACCCCGTATTAGGTGCACAAAGAAGAAGTTGCTTTTGTAATGTACTCACTTATATACAAAATACTATTGATTTTCATCCAACAATAACGAGTACAAATCAAATTACAATTTACATTCAACCTTCTGTCTTTACAGGATCTTTCTTGGCAGGAGCAGCTATTGATAATAGTAATGCTACTACGCCAGGATTTCACCACACCGGTCTTGCAGATTTAATAATTAATGGCAATAGTAATATTCCTACAAATCAAGATTTTGGTGAAATTGTTGTAAACTTTAGTCATGACTATAGTTACTGCAATACACCAGGACCTTGTGACTATAATTTTTTCGCATTAATGTTACATGAAATGACCCATCTAATGGGTTTTGCCTCAGCAATTATAAGCGATGGTACAAATGTTACCTCTTCAATAGATCCAATTAATAACGATATATTTTATGAGTATGATAGACAGTTTCTATATTTTGATAATAGCGGTACCATGCAAAAATTGGTCAATAATTCGACCGCCACACTAAACCCTGTAGCTACCAATGCAAATTTGACAAGTAATCGAATTTGGATGCATAATACCAACTTAGTAAACGATAAGACAAACCAACCTTGTTACGCCCAATCTACCTTTGCCCCAGGCACATCATTAAGCCATCTTAATAGTTTTTATCCTATTTGCGCTCATCAATCGCCGGGATATACTCCGGCTTATATAATGGATCCTGGACTAATCAAAGGTGATAACAGAAATAATTATTCTAATGAAGAATTACGATTACTGCAACAACTAGGTTTTACGATAAATAACTCAGCCGTTCCTGCTACCACTATTGCTAATCGACCACCAAGAGTTAATGGCAATGTTATATATGGTCCAATTTATAATCCAGTTGTTGGCACTTGGGCATTTTGGCGAGATCGTGCTCCTGTTGGTGGAAATAATAGTTTAAATATTACAACAGATAATTGTAATAACGTAATAGTTGATTTAACTAACTTAACAATCACTGGGTTTGACCCTTTCTTAAGTCAAGTAACTACTCATTCTCTTGGAATTGATGATCCCGATAACGATGCCATCTCAGTTTACAACGGACAATTGCTAAACGTGAAAGGATGTGGTAACGGCGGAAATAATCACAACCAATTATCAATCAATTTAACCAATGACATAATAACATTTACACCACGCCAAGATTTTTATGGGATGGCACAATTCGCATTCCATTTATTTGATGGCACAGAACGTGGTAGTTATGTACTAATTTCAATAGATGTTGCTCAGAATATGAATTGTTTTGATAATAATTGCGAACTTGTACTTAATGGTGACTTTGAGGAAGGAATGGAGTACGATATGTGGACAGGAACCAATTATGACTTCAGAACGCGGGTTGATGAAACTAGTATGCGAGGTCATCTTGGTCAAAAGGCTGAAATAGACGGATTAGAAGCTATTGGTGGCGGTTGGGAAGACAATCCATTCGAAATGCACGTTAAAGGTTCTTGTACAGGAACAACTGAAGCTTTGAACTCAATTCCACCTGTAAGTAATGCCCCTGGTACTATAGGTAACCCTGACTATCACCCTTCTATTTTACAAAATGGTTCGAGATATTATAGTTCATCTGGTGGAGGCAGCGATTTTGAAAGTAACTCTGTTGCCTTAGCGTCAGAAATGGTTCCAAATGCAGAATACAATCTTCAATATGATTACTTTATTACAATACAAGGTCCACCGTATGTAACGCCTACTAATTTTCCAAACTTTTTAGAGGTAAAGTTTTTATTCATTGATGATAGCGATTACAAAGTTTTTAATAATAGTTTAGATTTCAATTACAACAATGCTTTCAATCCTAACGCTTTTATAGATAATTTTTCACCTTCTACTGGTTGGCAGCAAAGAAATACTAGTTTTATATATTCTGGAAACGCAGGCAATAGATATATGAAAATTCAAGCTAATCCCGCTTATATTCAAAGGATTAATAGCGATAATTTTTCTTTACAACGAGTTTTTAATCTAACTTTTACTCAGCCAAACCCTTGCAACCCTAATACTTTAACTATAAATAATCTAACCCTAGGAGGAGGTAGTTTTCAATATAGTCTGAACAATGGTCCTTTGCAAAGTGCCAATACTTTTACTATTTCAACTCCTGGAAATCATATTGTAACTGTAACAGACGGAACAAGTTGTCAAGATTTTCCTGTTAATGTTGTATTTGGACAACTTTTTACTTCTAACATTTCTTTTGTTAATTGCACTTTATTTGCAACTCCACTTGGTTTGCCTTCATCTAATTATGCTTGGACTGATGGAACTTTAAATTGGACTGGAAATTCTTTAACACCTCCAACATCGGGAACATATACAGTTACTGTTACAGATGCAACAAATAGCTGTACAGCATCCAGCACAATAACAGTTAACCCAAATCCAACAATTAACTATACCTCTAATCCTACAACGCCAATAACCGTTTGTGATGGAGACCCAGTTATCCTATCTGGTTCTGGAGGAATTAGTTACCAATGGTCGGGCGGAGTAATAAATGCTGCTCCTTTTTATCCTTCAACTAGCGGTACTTATACTGTAACAGGTACGGACGCATTCGGATGCACGGGGACGGCGAATGCTCTCGTAAATGTACTTCCTGTTCCTTCTGTAAATATAGCATCTTCAAATAATCCTTCTCCAATTTGTTTCGGACAGTCAAGTACTTTGGACGCTATTCCCAACAACTCTAATTGGAATTATTTATGGCAGCCAGGAGCCCAAAGTGGATCGTCAATAACTGTTTCACCAGGAGTTACTACATCTTATGCTGTTACCGTTACGGATCAAGGAAATTTATGTACAAGTACCTCTAATTTTAATTTGGTCGTGATTCCACCTTTTACTGCTAGTATATCCCAATCTGGTTGTGATTTAGTGGCAAGTCCGAATCACCCTAATGTTTCATGGACGGATGGGTTTTTTACTTGGCTAGGAAACCCTTTTACACCTCCCGCTACTGGAACGTACACAGTCACTATAACTGATCAAAATGGATGTAGTAGCACCGCTTCCTATAATTTCTCTTTACCGAGCGTTACCGCTTCAACACCAACAACCTTACCGACTTGTGCTAACGATCCTGTCTCGCTTATTGCTACACCAGCTACTTATAATTCATATAGTTGGAGTCCTGGGAGCTTAGCGGGACCAACGGTAACAGACAACCCACCGGTAACAACTAACTATACTGTTACTGCGAGTGATGCCTTTGGTTGCACGGCTACTTCGACTTTGCAAGTTACTGTAAACCCACTTCCCATTTTAGCACCTACAGCAAACCCAAATCCTCTTTGTTTGGGCGACCAACTAAATTTGAATTCTAATTTGACTTCATCCAGTCCGCCTTTCAATTATAGTTGGTTTAGTACGAGTAATCCTTTCATAGGAAACACTCCAAATATTACACCTGTCACACCGGCACCAACTGTAAATGATACGTATACGATTGCGGTCACAGATGGCAATGGCTGTTTGAATTCAGCCACAGTTTTCGTGCCAGTTAATCCAAGTCCAACGGTAACAGCTACTCAAGTAGGCTGTGATTTAGTTGCCACAGCTAGTGGAGGTACGCCACCCTACTTTTCATATCAATGGGCTGGTCCGAATCCAGGTTCTGGAACACCTTATACACCTGGACCCAATGGGAATGGTACTTACATTGTAACTGTAACGGATGCAAATGGTTGCACAGCAACCAGTACGATTAATTTTTCAGCAAACGCAATTAGCTGTTGTGCACCTTCATATCCCAATCATATTTTTAATGACCAACCAACGCTAGCCTCAAGTATTTATAGTTATTTCTCAGCAACAAATGGCTCTGCACTTACACAGAACTTCGCCATTGAAGGAACATTAATCGTGGATGTGCCCACATGGTTTGCCAACAATAATGTAAAAATGGGTGAGGATGCTGAAATTGTTGTTAGTACCGGTATTGAATTCAAATGCACCGACGGAGCAATACTGGAAGGTATTTGTGATAGAATGTGGAAGGGAATTACTGTTACTCAAAATAATAGCCTCGCTACTCTTACAGGAGGTAGTAGATTTTTAGATATGATACAAGGTGTATTGGTTGAGAACAATGGTAAGCTAGATGCAACAGGATGTCACTTCCATGATAACTTGAATTCTATTTATTTAAAAAATCTTAGTCAATCATATGCTGGAATCATTCAAGGTAACTTTTTTGAGACAGTAAAACCAAACTTATGGGCACCTCATACTAATTTAACACGAGGTCATCATGGAATTACGATTGTAGATTGTGAGCGAATCGTAATTGGAGAATACAGCAGCAATGGTTGGCAGCTAAAAAACCATTTTGAAAATCTGAGCAATGGCATTAATATTTATAATTCTTTATCAACTTCTGGTCAGGGATACTCAGAAATTAATACTTCTTATAATACATTTAAAAATATTAGCGGTGGTCAATTGCCATGGATGGTAGCAGTTTATCCTAATACTTTTAATGAAGATTGGAGAGGGAGTGCCATATACACTATGAATACTGTTCAGAATTATAGGCTGAATTTGATACATTCTGGGGGGCGTTATGACAATCCAACAGTAATAGATTTTAAAGAATGTGATGAGGCTGTACTGACTAATGCAACAGAAACGGTTTTTAGAAAAAATGTTGTAGCAGATTGTAATACAGGCTGCTTAAATTATCGTACGAGTGGAATTCGTTATACAATTATGCAAAATAAAATTGATAATACCTATTGGGGTTTCAATTTAAGTGGCGATACTTACTATGGTTATGTAGCCTATAACGATATTGAGCAAATCAAGGCAAATCTTACTCCTCCTAGTTTTCCATTCCCCTCAAGTTATCTTGGCTTTTACGGGCGAGGAATAAGTTCTCATTTTTATAATTCTTCTGGTTTGGGCCCCCATGTTTATTTAAGAGAAAATAATATTACTTCTACTGAGGAGAAAGGGATTTTAGGAATCGTAATGACAAGAATTCCACAAAATTCTACCATTGAAGCTAATCAAATTCATTTTACTTCTTTGAGTAGTAATACTGATACTTATGACGAACCTTCTTTACGTGGTATTACATTAGCTGTTAGTAATGGTGCAACCATTATGGGCAATGAAGTACATGGATTGAATTCGGCTAATTTTTTGAACAACCGATATACCGCAGGTTTATACCTCCACCGTAGTGTGGCTAATTATACAGCTTGTAATATTTTTAATAATTTACAATATGGAGAGTATGTGGTTGGAGATTGTAGTGATGGTACTTATGACAAAGTAAATGGAAACAATTTTAATACCGCCCGTTCTGGCATACTCTATCGTCAATTGGGTGTACAAGGAATGTTAGGTAATATTGGTGCCGCCAGTATCTATGATGCCAATAATCAGTTTTATGGCACCAATACCTTTGCCAATTTGTATAAGATGGGTTGTGGAAGCGGAGGTAATGAGAATTTATTTACGGTTTATCCGGCGGTTACTTCGAGTTCAAATGGTGGTTGTGATGTAATTCTACCATTTGCGGCACCTTATGCCGAAACTTTTACGCATTGTGGAAATGCAGTATTTGATCCGCCCCCTCCAATGAATGGGGTAACTGATATGGGTGATGCGGGTGATATAGCTGGTGACAATAAGACGTATGCAGAGTTCCCCACTGGTATGGAACGCATTGACGAGCGAGACTTGTATGAGGACTTAGACAATGACCCTAGTGCAAGGCAGGCTAATCCTTTACTGAATCAGTTTTATACTCAACACCAAAGTACGGCTATGGCTTATTTGTACGAGACCGACCTGGCGATTAGCGCCATATTCGATTCTATATCCATGGCTAACCCTGCACTGTATGCTCAAAACTTACAACAAGCGATTAGCTTGAATAATATGGTGGTGAGTAATGAACCCTTTGAATTGCAAGAGCGCAGTATGAATGAAAAATATTTTAAGGTGATACAAGCTCAGAGTCTCAGTCAAGCAGAATGGACTGAGATAGAACAATTGGCAAAAAAATGCCCTTATATAGATGGTTATGGTGTGTATAAAGCGAGACAACTATATACCATGATAGCTCCTGGAGCGCATTTTGATGATTTGCCGATTTGTAATAATGTTGGTTATTACAAAAGTGAAAATAGCCGTTACAATATGGAGAATAGTTTATTAAAAAATGGTAGTCCTGAGGTAAAGAAATGGGCGAACAATAATGTAAAAGTATATCCCAATCCGGCATATTCTTATGTAGCTGTTGAGCTAGATTATGATAAGGATAGCGCATATCTATTTGAACTGTATGATATGGCAGGTAGAAAAATACTTTCATCTCATTTGCTTGGCAGAAGAACTATCCTTGATATTCAACAAAAAGCAGTGTTGGGTGTTTATACTTACAAGGTAATGAAGAACTCGTTACTACATACTACTGGTAAACTAATTATTGAGTAACAATGTGGAAAGGTCTTCTCATATTTTGCCTTATGCTTTACAATGTTGCCATTGCACAAGTTCGTGATAGTCATTGGATTACGGGAGGGCCTTCTCATCTTATAAGACTAAATGATACTGGAATTGTTGATATAACCAAAGTAATGGATATAGGACCTCCAAGGCCAATATTTGCTGATGGTTCCTCTTGTATCAGTGACGAAAAAGGCAATATAGCTCTGATGTGTAATGGCTATTTTTTATATGATACAAGTGGAACAGTCATTGAAAATGGTGACAGTCTAGTTCCAACTAAACTAATAAAGAGATATTCAGGTTTTAGCGGCTATATACAACAAAGCATTATTCTTCCTAAAAAAGATAACTTATACTATGTCTTTACGGCAACTATGAGTGATGGGATGTTCGATAAATGGCAACTTGGTGAGAATTTTACTTTTGACATGTTGACTTATCATGTTGTTGAAGCATATGGTGGTGGAGCGGGTAAAGGGAAAGTATTAGAAAAAGGAAATGTTCTTATGAAAGATGCCAGGCTAAGTCATAACCGAATGACGGCCGTAAAACATGCTAATGGTAGAGATTGGTGGTTGGTTAAACCTCATAAGAAAGAGCAAATCTTTTATACTTTTTTAGTTACCCCTAAAGGGATTAGTGGTCCTTATGAACAAAACATGCATCTGCCACCTGTCGATTTCCCGAATGATAATCAGTCCTCAGTATTTGGAAGCTCCGTATTTAGCAGAGATGGTCGATTTTACGCACATACAGTTGCAGAGGCTGGTGTAGTATTCGTAAACGAATTTGATCGTTGCACAGGTAAATTTACTGAGTACTTTACCTACGATATTCCAAGCGGATTAGATTCTTTGCGAGAAGCAGATTTTACATATGGTGTAGCCTTTTCACCCGATAGTAAACTATTGTATGCAAGCACAGCCTTTAATGTATTTCAAATAGATTTAGCAGATAAGAGTAATAATAGTGTACAATTTATACATGGTCCCGACACCTTACCTGTTCGTTATTTTACAAGATACCTTTTTATTCAATTAGGAATTGATGATAAATTGTATTTAGGCAATAAACATGGTATTTTTAAAACCATGAGCTTTATCAAAAAGCCTAATATACGAGGTGTTGGGTGTGAGTTTTGCGCAAAGTGTTTTAGCCCGGGCTTTTATATGGGTGCGCCAACCAATATGCCATATTATGCTCTAGGTCCTCAAGAAGGACCTTGTGACACTCTGCGTGAGCCTACAACAGAGCTAGTGTTACCTAATGCTTTTACGCCCAATGGTGATGGTCTCAACGATACATGGCATATACTTAATAAGAATAGTTTATTAGCTGATAATGTATCCGTAGAAGCCTGTGGCGTTTATAATCGCTGGGGGAACAGAGTCTTTACTGCAAACAACATAGGTTTTTCATGGAATGGAAAGAGTCTCGCAATGGGAACTTACATTTACTTCATTCGCTATCGTTTAGCTAATGGAGAAACAAAAGTCAAGAAGGGTGAGATAAATTTGATACGATAATAATTTGCCATTCTATTTAGTTACCTAAAAATAAAAGAATTAATCTTATACGAAATTTTCCTGTGGAAATTGAGCTTCCCTTTTTCTGCATTCGTAATACAACTAGAATCAACGCCAATTTCACTTGCTAATTGTTTAATAGAAAATTTATGTTCCCAACGATAGCGAATGAGCTTTCGAGCCAATATAGTCAATTCATAACCTTCAGGTAAGTAACCTAAATATTCTTCAATTACGGGTAAGTAAATTCTTTCAATTTTAGATCTGTTAAGTTCCCAATTAGTAACAGTATCAGCAGTAACTCTGAACATTTTTGCTATTTCAGATTGATATTGCCCACGTTCGATGCGAACCTTTCTAACGTGGTCACCAAGGGTAATGATAGATCTAGGAAGTAGTATATTCGCTTCTCGTGGGGCATAAAACGAGAAATAGCAGTTGGGGTACGCAACCTTGTCCTTGCGGTTATTTTAACCACCCTGAAAAAGAATGTACCTGCCCACCTGGAACGGTACAGAAATATTTGAATAAAATATCGGGTCCTTTATTAGATCGTATTGATTTGCATGTGGAAGTCACGCCGGTACCTTTTTCAGAGTTAAATACTCAGATTGCCTCTCCCGTAAAAAGTGAAGGGATTCGCGAGCGTGTGATTGAAGCTAGAGAAATTCAAGCGAAACGCTACGAAGAGAATAAAGGAATGTACGCCAATGCACAAATGAGTAGTAAGCAATTAAGAGAGCTTTGTCAAATTAATCAAGCGGGGCAAACACTTTTAAAAACGGCTATGGAACGTTTGAGTTTGTCGGCACGAGCTTATGATAGGATATTAAAAGTGAGCCGCACGATAGCTGATCTTGAAAAAAGTGAGGAGATAAAAGTTGAGCATTTGGCAGAGGCAATTCAGTACCGTAGCTTGGATCGGGAGAATTGGGGGAGTTAGAACTTTTGTCTACTGTTTCTCAACGTTCATTGCAAAAATACCGCGCTTATCAAAAAATTTTGTGTTCTTGATTGCTTTCTGTTACTTTGGGAGCAAAGTAACCTCATCGGTTATCAATCTAAGATGGATAGAAGGAAATTAAGAGTGGAAAATGGAAATGTTCTTACCAGAGGTTGTGTTCTAACTTTTGTTTTTTTTGTTCTATTTTTTAATTCTTTTGCTCAGAATTATATTCATTATACTACGGATAATGGGGTGCCTTCTGCCGAGTTGTATAATGGTTTGCAAGATAAGGATGGATTCATTTTTATAAATTCGGCGGACGGACTGATAAGATTCGACGGAGTAAAATTCAAACTGTTTGATGTAACTGATGGTCTTACGGACAATGATATTGTGACAAGCGTTTTAGCTGAAAATAATGATCTTTGGTTATCCACCTTTAATGGGTCCGTTTGTATTTATAAGAATAATAGAATTTACAATTCTTATAATTATTCATTGCTAAAAAAAATAAATCACATGCTGGATAAAGACAAATTTGTTCGCTTTGGTTATTCACAAAATAAAAAAGTGATTTTGTTTCAAGGAAAGGCCAAGAAATTCTTTACTATAGATAATGGATTGATTAAAGAATTTCCCCTTCCCAACGTAGAATCAATACATTGTATTTTCGAGTTTGGAAATTACTATTATATCACTTATCATAAAGGCGTTTGTTGTATGGATAGCTTGGGGAACCTTGTTCAAAATCAAAAAGTCAATAAAAATCTAGGGTATTTGTATCAAAATAAAAACAATTTTTATTCTTTAGATTATTCCTTTAATAATGAATTTAGACTTTACAAAAGTAGGGCAATCAATCATTCTATAAAAGTTGTTTCACAGCTGAAGTTGATGAATAATCCTACTTCTTGTGGGTTTTTAGTTTTCAAAGAGAATCAGATATATTGGGCAGCTAGTAACAAGGTATATTCCTCTAATTTAAATTTAAGTTCATTGAAGTTGATGCATGAGTTTGATAATGAAGTTGAAATACGAGGCTTGTTTAAAGATCGGCAGGAAAACCTATGGGTAGTTACTCACGAGGACGGAATTTACTTGCTACCCAATCGGAGTAATTCTGGAAATACAATTAGACTGATAAAAAACTCAGAAGATTTTCATGTTTTTGATGAAGAAAGTAGTCTGGCTTTACTGAAAAATGATAGTCTGTGTTGGAAATTACCTGGACAAAAGCTGAGAGCTTTGAAATTAGTAAATTCTAGTGTACTGAAGAGTTTAAAGGTACATAGAGAACACTTTTATTTTGTTCGATCCGATAACAAAATTGTGACAATTAATAAGATAAGTTCTAAAAAGAAGGTGTTTAACTTTCCGCACAGGCCTAACCCCTCTATAAAAGACTTTGATTTAGAAGAGAATTTTTTTGCCATCAGTATAAATAGTGAAGTTGTTGTTGGTTTTTTAAAAAATCTTAAACAAGTTTATTTAGGTCGGACCACTGCAATTGAAATAGAAAAACCTGGTGAGTCCGTTTACATAGGAAAATTAAACGGCGTATGTAAACTAGTAAATAATGGTGAAGTCTGGAAAGAAATACCTCTGCATGATTCTTTAGTAGGTCATGTACTTTCTTTGGAAAAAGACAAATATGAAATTCTATGGGTATTAGAACAAAACTGTATAAAAGCGTATTACAAAGGCAGAATTTTGAGAACCTTTGATTATTCCTCAGGACTTGTAAGCAAAACTATTAGTAGTGTTGAGGTTGGCAACAATAAGCTTATAGTGTCCACGAATAAAGGAATTTCAGTTATTCCATACAGTTTGCGTAAAGACTCCTATCTTGTATTTTCAATAAAAAATTATACCAACGAATCTGGTCTCAATGCAAATAATCCTCTCAAAGCAGCAGTTTATAAAGATGCTTTACTCGTTAAAACTAGAAAAGGAGTTGTCTCATATAATTTGTTGAATCACAGGTCAACAATGTCCTACAAACCATATATTACTTCTTTCCAGGCTAATGGAAATGAAGTTGCACGAGACTCTTTAGTTCTTCAAAATAATCAAAATTTTATTTCCATCTCATTTGCTAGTTTAATTTTTGGGGGGCAACCTTCTACTTATTCTTATAGGTTGGTTGAACAAGGTAACCAATGGCAAACAACTGAAAATAAGACGTGTGAATTTGCAGCATTGGAACCAAATAAATATACGTTTCAGTTGAAAGCAAATTATAATGATGGCAACAAGTTCGGTTCTATGACGGAATTGAAATTTGAAATCGAACCAGCCTTTTGGCAAACGCTTTGGTTTAAGGTCTTAATTTTCCTATTAGCAGCCTTACTCCTATTTTACATCATTTATACTTTTTGGCAGAGACGAAAAATGAGCTTAGAAGCGGAGAGAAATTTTGCTCAACTAAAAATGCAAGCGCTCAAAGCTCAGATGAATCCGCACTTTATTTTTAACTCTTTGAATTCAATTCAAAGCATTGTGAATAACGGAGAAGTTGAATTAGCGAATGAATATATTGTTCAATTTTCAACCCTTATCCGACAGTCTTTGAATTATTCGAATATAGACTATATCACAGTAAGAGATGAGGTTGACTTCTTGCATAATTATATTCAATTGGAACAATTGCGGTTCGAGAATATTTTTGATTATTCTATAGTCGTATCTGATGATATTAATTCATCCGAAACACTCTTACCGCCAATGATGCTTCAGATTTATGTTGAAAACGCTATAAGACATGGTATTGTTCCATTAAAGGATGGTGGTTTCGTTTCTGTATTATTTGAACTGGAAGGCGAATACTTAAAATGTAGTATTGAAGATAACGGGGTAGGGCGCAAAGAAGAAAAAATAAACAAAAACAAGATTTACACTTCGAGAGGAACACAACTCAATGAAGAGCGAGCGGAGATGTATCAAACCATTCTTGAAAAAGAGATATTCATAACTTGGACAGATAAGTTAGACAAGGCTAAGAATAGAAAAGGCACAAAAGTTCAAATTAAAATCCCGATAATATGATTCAGGCAATACTAGTGGATGATGAAAAAAGAGCAGTGGATAATCTAAAAAGTTTATTAAATAGGCATTGTAGCGAAGTAACGGTTTGCGGTACGGCTAATTCTATTGAAGAAGCTGAACCGTTAATAAGGGAAATTGTTCCTGATGTTATTTTTTTAGACATAGAAATGCCCGGAGGAAATGGTTTTGACCTGTTGGAAAGGATTCGGGACTTGAAGGTAAACGTCATTTTTGTCACGGCCTTTGACTCTTTTGCTATTCAAGCCTTTCAGGCAAATGCGGTCAATTATATTTTAAAACCTATTGATTCAAAATTACTAAAGTCCTCCGTGGAGCATCTCAAGAAATTTATTGGGGTGGACAATACCAATTTGAAAGTCGCTTTAACGTCATTAGATAATGTCCGAAAAGTTGCACGAATTAAAGTGCCGACTATGAATGGTTTTGAGTTTCTACCCATAGCAGATATTTTATATATTCAAAGTAATGGATCATACTCTCAAGTCATTCTAAAGGGAAGTAAAAAAGTCGTGTTATCTAAGAATATAGGCAAAGTTGAAGATGACTTAGGTTCGGATAGTTTTTTTAGGGTACATCGTGAGTATCTGGTAAATGTAAAAGAAATACATAGGTATATAAAAGGTAAAGGCGGTCAGATTATTTTAAAAAATGGTCAGGCGTTGCCCGTGGCTGTACGCCGTAAGAACAAATTGATGGAAATATTGTTCAAAAGGAAGTGATTCGTAGATTGGGAGACGGAACTTGTATGGTTTCCGCTTCTGGAAAAGCAACAGGTCTTTATCAATATTCTTTAATCATTGACGGAGAAATTATTGATACTAAAAAATGATTTTAAAACACTAATTGCAAATAACAGTTGTAATTTTTAACCTAGCCCTCTTTGATAGGGGCTAGGTTAGTTATTTATCGGGCTTACTAACGGTAAGGGAGATTGACAATCAAAGACTGGATTCCTTAATAATTCCACAATCCCCAATATAGATAAGGTGTTTATTTCTTTTATTGATGAAAAGCCAATATTTTCGCACCTTTACCACCTTATTTGAACATTCATGGGACTATTTGACTTTTTTACTAAAGATATTGCGATTGACCTCGGTACCGCAAACACTTTGATTATACATAACGACGAGGTTGTCGTTGATGAACCTTCTATCGTAACGGTAGATAGACAAACCAATAAAATCATTGCTGTGGGTAAGCGGGCCATGATGATGGATGGTAAGGTACACGAAAATTTAAAAACGATTAGACCGTTGAAAGATGGTGTTATTGCTGACTTTAACGCTGCTGAAGGGATGATTCGAGAGATGATTAAGTT
>Ga0209187_1002085_pt1 | contig 20220 bp, 6 predicted proteins | sample BantaG_FD_187430 | JGI IMG/M metagenome (GOLD analysis project Ga0209187, IMG submission 187430) | Marine algal microbial communities from Bantry Bay, Ireland - BantryBay_4 metaG (SPAdes) (version 2) | ecosystem: Host-associated > Algae > Red algae > Unclassified | place: Bantry Bay, Ireland...
TCTAAAAATTGGATGTTGTTATCCTCCCAAATGATACTAATCAAGGAAATTGATGGCAGTTTTATCAACCCTGATTCTATTCATAATTTATCACTATTTCAATGAACAAAAATGCGGAAATACAGTTTTTCAAAACTACTTGTCAAAGTAATCATTAAAACTTTAAGTCAAACGACATCCGACAAAATCTTAGTCTTCCCTAAAAATATTTTCAAGAAAATAAAGCTCACAAACCCAACGGCAGCCCAAATTCCTGCTTGCGTGTAATCCATAAATATCAACTTTCCAATGGTGAATAGGATTGAATAAGTGAACACAATTGCCGAAAACCAACAAAGGAATAGGTAGCGTATTTTGCTCTTTTGACCGCTATGATTGGTTAAATGTTTAATTGGGTTCCAAATTCCATCAGGTCTTATTTTATTGTAAAATTTTATGAGATGTTCTTCGTCTTCAGGGGGAGTTATATATGTCACAACCAACCAGCTTATCGTAGTGATGCCAACGGTAAAGAAAAAGCTGTTTGGAAATTCCCATTGTAGAACGAATTTACTAATTGCATAAGCGATAAAAGGGGTAATGGTTGCGGTGATTTCTGAATAAGCGTTGATTCTCCACCAGTACCATCTTAGGATGAGCACTAAGCCAAGTCCTGCACCGCATTCTATCAAAAAGCCCCACATTCCAGAGATACTATTGATTTGACTAGCCACCAAAATACCTATAAAACTCAGTAGAATAGTCGTGATTCTTGCAATGGTAACTTGTTTGGAGTTTGATGCTTCTTTGTCTATAAATCTCAAATAAAAATCATTGACCAAATAACTTGCTCCCCAATTTAGTTGCGTGGAAATAGTACTCATATAAGCAGCTAAGAAAGAAACCAGTAATAAGCCTTTTACTCCAGCAGGAAGAAAATCTCTCATAGCATAAACAAAGCCAATTTTTGCATCACTTCCTTGTAATTCAGGATATAGTACCGTTACACATAAAGCAACGATTATCCAAGGCCAAGGGCGAATACAATAGTGGGCGATTTGAAAAAATAGGGTCGCATAGATCGCATTCTTTTCATCTTTTGCACTCATCATACGTTGTGCGACATAGCCACCACCACCAGGTTCTGCACCAGGATACCAACTTGCCCACCAAACAAAAGCAAAATAAGCTACAAAAGAGCCAGCACCTAAAACCAAAGTTTCACCCATTGATTTGTCTCCAATGGAAGGGAAAAAGCTTCTAGACCAATCGGGTGTTTGTTCAATTAGACCGCTCATTCCACCGATCTGTTCTGTATCTAAAACGTAGTAAGCCAGTAAGATACAGCCTACCATCGCAACTATAAACTGAATGGCATCGGTAATGGCGATTCCAAGCAATCCTGATAACGAAGAGTAGATTGCGACCAGTAACATCATACCAGCACAAATCATTAATGCCGTTTGTGGAGGGGTTCCAAAAAATCCTTCCAAAAGTGTCATCAAGGCGAGATTTACCCAACCGATAATGATGACATTCATAAATAAACCTAAGTAAATGGACTTAAAGCCCCGTAAAAAGGCGGCTGGTTTACCCGAATAACGCATTTCTATCAGCTCAACTTCTGTTAATACGCCCGATCTACGCCAGAGATTGGCAAAGAAAAATGTGGTCAGCATTCCGCCTGCTAAGAAGTTCCACCAAAGCCAGTTGCCCGAAATACCGTTGGTTGCCACTAATTCGGTGACTGCCAAAGGCGTATCAGCTGCGAAAGTAGTCGCAACCATTGAGATTCCAGCGATGTACCAAGGAAGGTTTCTGCCTCCTAAAAAAAAGCTGTCCAAACTTTTACCCGCTTTTTTTGTGAAAGACAATCCAATGATTACAATTAGGGCAATGAAACCAAAAATTACGACCCAATCTATAGTAGCTAGCATGGCTGGTGTTTAATGAATCGTAAAAATAGTCATTTTTACTTAAAATTGCGATTATCAATATTGATTATAAAACCAATTGGTTAAGGAACAATTTATTTGTATTTTTGCAAAGTAAGACGAAATTATAATATTAAGATAACACAACAGACTATTAAAACTCGGAAATGGCTACCCGAAGAAAAACGACACAAAAGCGCAGAAGAAAAAAATCTAATGCTAATATATGGATGAACCGTCAGTTCCATCTTTTTGTTGGAGCTATGCTCTTACTTATAAGTTTACTGATGGTGATTGCATTTACATCATATCTGTTTACCTGGGAATTAGATCAAAGTCATTTTAAACCGATGAGTTTGAGTTTCATTTTTAGCGATGCGAAAGTGGCAAACAGCATGGGAAGATTTGGGAGTTTTGTCTCTCATTTATCATTCCATAGTTTTGGTTTGTCCTCCTACATTTTTGCTTTATTGACTGCCATTGCAGGTTTGCGATTGATGCTTCCAAAGAAACTATTCTCTTTTGTTACAGCGGCTAAATATGCTTTTCTTGCTTTGTTGATTGGAACAATATCATTGGGCTTTTTCTTTAAAGGCAGTGCTTTTAGTTACGGAGGAGTTTTTGGAAACAGCGTCAGCAATTCATTGGTTAACTTCATTGGATTTTATGGTACAGGTATTCTGCTGATTTTTGGTTTGACGATATTTTTGATCTACTCATTCAATTATAACTTTGATTCTTTTTTAAATTCTATTATTCGAATTTTCCAATTCAAAAAGCCAGCCTTTAGCTCCCGTGCTAAATCGGCGACAGGAAAGATTGGTAATCCTTTTTCTGGATTTATGGATGGATTGAGATCCATAAAAGAGATGAAAGGACCAGCTGTTTCAAAACCTAAAAAAGCCACCTCTAAAACCAATATGGCGGATAAGGCTTTCGATGAACCAGAGATAGATATTGAAGCAGTAAAGAAAGAGAACATCAATAAAAGTATTGAGTTTGAAGTAAAGCCAGGTGGTAAAAAAGAAGAGCCTAAAATTCCGAATATCAAGGTTGGTGATGCTAGTAAAACAAATGTAACTGCACCGATTGCGAATAAGGATGATTTAATCATTGATTTTGGAGGGGAAGAAGATACTTCGGTAGATTCTACACCTTCTATGTTACAAGATTCATTGGAAAATGATCCCACGAAGGCAATTATTGAACAAGGGGATTACGATCCGACGAAGGACTTGTCGAAATATACTTTGCCACCTTTAAATTTATTAGAGTATTACGGTAATGACCAGTTACAGGTAGATCGTTCGGAGTTAGAAAAAAACAAAGAGCGAATTGTTGAGACTTTATTAAATTACAATATTGAAATAGAAAAAATTAGAGCGACGCCAGGTCCAACGATTACGCTGTATGAAATCGTTCCAGCACCAGGTGTGAGAATTTCTAAGATCAAAAGTTTGGTGGATGATATAGCATTGAGTCTTGCCGCTTTGGGAATTAGAATTATTGCTCCGATTCCAGGAAGGGGAACCATTGGTATTGAGATTCCAAATGATAATAAAAAGATCGTTCCTTTAAGAGAATTATTGGCTTCTGATATTTTCCAAAAAACATCTATGGAACTTCCTGTAGCAATTGGAACAGGAATTAGAAATAAAGTATTTGTTGCAGATTTAACCAAAATGCCTCACCTTTTGATGGCAGGTGCAACGGGTCAAGGAAAATCAGTTTGTATCAATACGCTTTTGGTTTCTTTGCTCTATAAAAAACATCCATCAGAAATGAAGTTTGTAATGATAGATCCGAAGAAAGTGGAGCTGTCTATTTATGACAATATTAAAAGACATTTTCTTGCCTCTTTGCCAGATGAAGAAGATCCAATTGTAACTGATACTAAGAAAGTTATCCATACGCTAAATGCACTTTGTATAGAAATGGACAATCGTTACAATTTGTTGAAGGCGGCGCAAGTAAGAAACATAAAAGAGTACAATAAAAAATTCATCAAGAGAAAATTAAATCCAGAAAAAGGACATCGTTTTTTACCGTATTTTGTATTGGTCATTGACGAGTTTGCGGATTTGATAATGACGGCTGGAAAAGAAATCGAAGTGCCATTGACAAGATTGGCGCAATTGGCGCGTGCCGTAGGGATACATTTAATCATTGCCACACAAAGACCAACTGTAAATATTATTACGGGAACGATTAAGGCGAATTTCCCAGTAAGGCTTGCATTTAGAGTGTCTTCCAAAGTCGATTCCAGAACGATTATAGATATGGGTGGAGCCGAGCAATTGATCGGTAGAGGGGATATGATTTTGGTTCAAGGAGCGGATTCTTTCCGTTTACAAGGTGCGCTTGTAGATACTCCAGAGGTAGAACGTGTAACTGATTTTATCGGTGGACAAATGGGTTATCCAGGACCATTTGAATTGCCAGAGTACGTTGATGAGAAAGACAAGAAAAGCGGTAAAATGGACATGAAGCGAGACAAGTTGTTTGTCGATTCTGCCAGAATTGTTGTGGGAAGCCAATCGGGTTCTACTTCATTAATCCAAAGAAAATTAAGTATTGGATACAATAGGGCAGGGCGTATAATGGATCAATTGGAAGCATCGGGCATTGTGGGTGCCGCACAAGGCAGTAAACCCCGTGATGTATTCGTCCACGATTTAATGACTTTGGAGGAATTATTTGATGCAAATGGTTGGAAGGACGAAAATGCTTAGGGGCGAATTGCACTCGCCCGCACGGGAATCATAATTATATTTAATGAAAGAAAGCATAGAAATAATCAATTTTGGTGGGATCAAGAAAATGAAATTGGAGATAAAACCAATTAATATTTTGATTGGTCCGCAAGCTTCGGGGAAAAGTGTTACGATAAAATTGATTTATTTTTTTAAAGGTTTTTTTGAGGAAATATATGTTGGATATACTCAAAAATTTAAAGAAGAAAAGAATATAAAAAGTCAAGAGGCAAAAATTATAAAAAGCCAGGAAGAAAAATTTGTCAAATATTTTCCAAAACCCACTTGGTCTAAAGAAGATTTTAAAATTGTTTATAAATACAATAAGGTTGTTTTATCAATTACTAGGAAGGAACAAAAAGTGCAGTTTAATTATGAAAATCTCAATTTTGTAGAATTAATAAATAACTATACAAAGCTGATGGAAAATAGTAGTGGGATTCTCTTTGCAAACGTTATAAATCGGAGAACAAATAATGAGATTTTTCTTTCACATTCATTTGATAAGTTGAAAATGGATTCTGCAAGTCAAGTTTATATTCCATCAGGTAGAAGCTTTTTTTCAACGATTCAAAATAACATTTTTTTCTTACTTCAATTACAATCTAGATTAGATCCGTTTTTATCAGAATTTGGTAGTCAGTATGAATTTTTTAAGCCTTTTGCGGCTATTGATACAACTGATTCAATTTATTCAAAAGAATCAGACAAACGTTTTTTTAACTTATGTTCAGAAATTTTAAAAGGAATTCATTTTGTTGAAAATGGAATTGATTACTTGATTCATGAGGATGGTAGAAAAATAACTATTGCGAATGCCTCATCTGGTCAACAAGAAACATTACCATTAATTATAATATTAGAATCTAGTTTTAAAGTAGCTTCTTCATCAGGTAAATTAAACTTATATATAGAAGAACCAGAGGCACATTTATTTCCAACAGCGCAGAAAAAGATGGTTCAGTTAATGGCTAGAACTTACAATTCTAGTTTAGATGTAACACAACTTTTTATTACTACCCACAGCCCTTATATTTTATCCTCCTTTAATAATTTATTGAAAGCTGGTATTTTAGCGAAAAATGAAAATGTATCAAAGAAAAAATTGCATAAAATTGTTCCTGAAGAAGAAATTATAAAACCTGAAGACATAATTGCTTATTCATTAAAGAATGGAAAAGGAAAGAGATTATATGATAAGGAAACGGGTCTTATTGGTGAAAATATCATTGATGAAGTTTCAGATGAACTGTCTATGGAGTTTGGAAAATTGTTGGACTTAGAATTTGGCGATGAAAATTAAAGCTAAATGCTCCGAAATTGTTAAGGATAAGTTGATTGTTTTGTCAGAAAACAAAAGCAAAGTCATCTTTCAAAATAAATCGGAAGAGCCTGTTACTAAAGTGGAGGTAGATGGTTGCCAAATTGATGACAATGGTCCAAAATGCGATTATTTGGTTCTGAAAGATAAGAATGAATACTTTGTTGAATTGAAACGACAAGACATTGACCACGCTTTTGAACAGCTGATCAGAACTATGAGTTTGTTGAGAAAAAACAAGGGTTTGGTGACCTGTTTCGTTATCTGTACCAGAAGCCCATTAAACTCAACCAAAATCCAAAACAAGGCATCTTATTTTAGAAAAAAGTACGATGCAAAATTGATAGTTAAAAAATCTGGTTTTAAATATGGGATTTAGGTTTTTATTTCACCATCTCAAAAATCTTATTTGCAATCTGCGTTTTGTTTTCATTTTTCAATTCAAAAACATGAGTTGCTTGCTCGTAAAAAGGAGCGCGTTCTTCCAAAGTTTTAAAAACATAGTCTTTCAATTCAGATTCTGAAAGTTTGGCGACGAGCGGTCTTGTCGCTTTTTGCTTTTTTAACCTACCAAAAATCGTCTCAGGTGGCACTTTAATGTAAACACTAATTGCCTTTTCGTTTATCGTTTTAATATTGTCAAAGAAACAGGGCGTTCCCCCGCCAGTAGCAACAACATATTTTATCAAATTAAGCGACTTTTCCAGTATTTCCTTTTCACGAAGTCTGAAAGTATCTTCCCCAAATTTTTTGAAATAATTAGGAATAGACAACCTTGTCTCTACCTCAATCCAATCGTCCAAATCTACAAAATCAAAACCCAGTTTCTTGGACAAAATGCCCCCAACTGTAGATTTTCCCGATGTCATATATCCTATTAAATAAATATTTTTCAAACTTGTGTACTATTTGTTTAAATTCTGATTTTCTAAAAATTACTTTACCCGATCCACTGATACTAATACGTAATTCTAATATTAGTGGTTGACAAAGTAAATTAATAAAGTTCACTATTTAGATTTTCGATGTTATTTTTTTCGCTCTACTTTAAGATTCTGTATGAAATAATGCCACCATTCCAGTCTGAGTGGTGATCCATCGAAGGTTTTAAGGTGGAATTTAGGCTCTGCTTTTTAGGAATGGTAAGTCAGGGCTTGTTTAGACTAATATGCGGAAATTATATCTTTGAATACTTGTTTGTTGACAGTTATTGGTCATAATAAGGAGATATATTAGACGTATATAAGTCAAATTATTCATTTAAAATAGACGGTACTTGAATGTTTTATCATATTGTTTGATTAGGCAAAGAACAGAAAATATCAAGTTTGCCTAGATGCTTTATTTTACAATATCACAATTTTGCAGCTTTCAAATATTAGAATTGATATTTATACACATACTAAAATAGTAAATTGTTAATTATTATATGCATTTCTTTTTTTTGAGAAAATTGTTATCGGATTTTTTGAGAGTTAGAAAATGTAATATATACGATATAGCCCCATATTAATCAGTATGTACCGTTTGATATGTTGAGGTAATTGTTATATTTACTTCCTCTAAATAGGAAAAACAACCTTCAAAGTTGCGAAATAGATCGCAACTATTTTTTAATTATTTTGATAATCTCATACTTCTTCAATCCAAGAGATCTTCAAAAATCAAACAAATCTTTTACTTTATGAAAAAGAAATCAAACTTATTCAATCGACGGCTTGTATTGATTCATTCATTGCTGACGTTATTACTTTTGCATTTTGAACTAAAAGCGGATCACTTTGGAAGAGCAATTAAGCTTCAAATAGGTAAAACTCTATTCATTTGTGGACTATATGATGTTTCTTTTGACGGAATTGCTTCCACTAATACAAATCCTCAATTTTCAACAAATCAAAACCTTCTTATTCAAGAAACAATCTTATCATGAAAAAAAAACATACAAATTTTTATTGCGATAGATGGCTTTTTAAAAATGCTGTTTGTTGCTTTCTACTTTTCTGTATATTGATGCCTTTGAATGCGCAACAAGTACCAGGGTTACCTACCGCCAATATGCAAACAGCGACTAATGGTGGTATAATCACTTTTAACTTTACAGGCGTGTCAACAACTATCGTTTGTGATGCAACGCTAGAAGTATGTGTTCAGGGAGACATCGATGGTAATTGTGGCGATTGTAACAACTGCACATCACCAACAGGTGCAAATGAAAATGTCGAAGTATTTCTTGATGGATCAATTAATACTGGTGTAACAGTTGGGGAAACAGACGCAATACCTGGTCTTTGTAATTCTAATGAAGGTACTGCATGTGGAGCTGATGAAGTATGTGTGACTGTTACAATACCAAAAGAAGCAATATGTGCTACCATTGCAGATGGTAGTTTTTCGATTGATTTTGATGCTCAAGCTGGAGTAAATGCTGCTTGTCCTGCTGGCTATGTATTTCAAGCAAGAGTTGTGCAATTTTTTTGGGATGATGGACCTTTACCTAATCCTACTTGCCCTCCTGCTCTAGCTCTTGATGTTTGTGCAAATACGGTAGACCCTCCTTTGAGTACAGGCGAAGCTGGCAGTGTAACTGAAGCTGAATTTACAGCCTTGGGTGGTAACCTTAATCCTCCTGAATGTGAAACTCCATTGATTACTTATTCAGATGTAATTGTGGGTGATCTAGCGGATGATTGTTCTGATGTTACCATTACAAGAACATTTATGTTTGAAGATCAATGCGGAAATACTGCTATGCCTTGCACTCAAACCATTACTCGACCACCAGATACGCAGGCTCCAACTCTTTCTGAATGTCCAGATAATGTTGTAGGATTGGATTGTAATACCGCAGTACTGCCTGACATTACGGCTCCTACTGCTATGGATAATTGTTCTGCTGCTGATGAAATCACCATCAATATGGTAGATGATTTAGCAATTGATGAAATAGATCCTTGTGTGGGTGGAGTAATTACTAGAACCTATACAGCTACTGATGCTTGTAATAATACGAGTGAACCTTGCATTGTTACGTTTACTTTTGACGCAGATGATGAGGCTCCAACTCTTGCAGGATGCCCAGATAATGTTGTAGGATTAGATTGTAATACCACAGTACTACCTGATATTACGGCTCCTACTGCTATGGATAATTGTTCTGCTGCTGACGAAATCACCATCAATATGGTAGATGATTTAGCAATTGATGAAATAGATCCTTGTGTTGGTGGAGTAATTACTAGAACCTATACGGCTACTGATGCTTGTAATAATACGAGTGACCCTTGCATTGTTACTTTTACTTTTGATCCAGATACAGAAATGCCTGCATTTGTAGAGGACTTACCAATGGATATAATATTAACTTGTTCAGATGCTATTCCCGAGGCTGTGACTCTTACAGCAACAGATAATTGTACCGATCCTCAAGTAGTTGTATTTGATGAGGTTGATGATATGGCGGCTTGTCCTGCTGCAAGAGTAATAACAAGAACTTGGACAGCAACAGATGATTGTGACAATGTAGTTTCTCATACACAAACTATTACAATTGCTCCAGATACAGAAGTGCCAGTAATAGATTGCCCTGATATGATTGCTATTAGTGTTCAATGTGCTGAAGAAGTTCCAGAACCTGCTGTTGTAACAGGAATGGATAATTGCGACGGAATAGATTTAGTAACAATAGTTGAAGTTGTGGATAATGGCGGTGCTGGATGTACAGACGATCCTTTGATTATAACACATACTTATACTTTAATAGATGCATGTTTAAATGAAGCAGTTCCGTGTGTGATTACCTATACTGTTATTGATGACACACCTCCTGCAATTATTTGTCCTGCTGATGATCCTACTGTTTATAATGTGGAGGAAGATATACCTGCTGGTGTAACAGATTCTCTTGCATTTGTTGGTTTAGGTGGAACAATAGATGAAAATTGCGGAACGGTAACAGTAGAATTTGCTGATGTAGTAGAACCAGGTTGTCCTAATGCATCTAATCAAGCAACTGTTACTAGAACTTATACTATTACAGATGAATGCGGAAACCAAAGTACTTGTCCTCAAGTATTTGTTTATTCTTGTTGTTTGGCTGCTGAGGGTGCTTTGGCTCCAATTGATGATATTTGTATTGGTGACAATGTAACTGGTGTTGTAGATGGCACAGAAGCTCCAGCTCCTGACTATGGATATGATTATGTATTAACAGATGCTGCTGGTGTAATAGTGGATGGTCCAAATACTACAGGAATATTTACTCCAGCTGCTCCAGGTGATTACTGCGTATATGGAGTGAGTTATCAGGTTGCAACGGGTGCGCCTGATTATTCTTCAGGAGATATAAATACAGTAACACAGCCTGCTGATTGTATTGAAACAACTTCTACATGTTTTACAGTGGGAGATTTCCCTACTGTAACCGTTGGAGCTTGTGCTGCTGGTCCTGCACCAACTGCTACTTATATTGGTGAAATTGGTGTTTATCCTCCAGGAGACGTTACTGGTGTTTTACCAGATATATATGTGTTCTGTGAACCAGGTTGTGTAGAAGCAACTGGCGCAGGAGGAACAGCTCCTTATACTTATGAATGGTTTGCAATGGATGATGCTTGTGGATATGATTTCAATTCACCAATTGGTTCTACTGCTGATATTTCAGGTTTAGACAATGGAAACTATACAGTTGTTGTAACTGATGAAATTGGTTGTACAGCTGAATACGAAGTAAAAATATTTATTGATGAAGCACCAACTTTGACTGCTCTTAATGATACCTGTATTTGTCCTGGTGAATGCTTAGATCTTACAGGAAATTCATTACCTGGTCCAGGAATTTGCAAAGAATATTGTGATGCTCCACTACCTGTTTGTACAATAGATGATAATACAATTTTTACAGTTTGTTTTACATTTACTTATCCTTGGATTTCAGATTTGAATTTGATTTTACAGGATCCAAATGGTACTCAATTGACATTGGTTACTTCGGCTGCTTTTCCAAATGACGATGATGATGGTGATATGTGTTTTACAAATGATGCAGCTGCTGGTAATGGTGTTTTACCTGGTGGAGCATTAGACGCATTAAATTGGAACAACTACCCTGGTGGCGGATCTGCTGATGCAGCAGGTATTGGTATTGGTGTTTCAGGAAACTGGTTCCCAGAAGGTGGACAAGGTGCCTTTAGTATTTTCAATGGTGTAGATGCAAATAGTGGATCTTGGCAAGTTATCATCTTAGATGATTTGGCTGGTGAAGAAGGATTCTTTAATAACTTTACTCTAGATATTGTCAACCCAGGATGTTCTTATTCTGCAGATGTAGACATAAATCAAGATATTATAGACTTTATTCCTACTACTATTGTAACAGAGCCTATCGAATGTGAAGAAATTGAAAATTGTACGGCTTCTTACCAATGGACTGGTGATGATGGATTTGATTCTGGTGTTATTCCAATAGCTGATCCTTCAGATGTATTAGAAACTTTACCGCCAGTAAATGTTTGTCCTGCTGTAAATTCAACAGTAACTTATACTTTAACAGTTATTGACTGTTTTGGATGTTCTTCAACTGAAACGGTTGTGGTAGAAGTACCAGACGTTTTAGCTGCTACAGGAGAGTCTGCTGCTTGTGGACAATTAGATGTTTTAACTTTAACAGGAGGTGTTGGACCATTTGATATTGTAGTCGGAACTTCTGCTGATGGAGGAACGACATTAGATGCACCAACTTTTACCGCTGCTGGTGTAGCGGCAGTTACTGGAATTGAATTTGATGCCAATGTAAATGGTGTACCTACAAATGGTTTGCCAGGTGGTGATTATTATGTTCAAATAACAGACTCAAAAGGATGTCCATTAACAATAGGACCAATAACGGTTGAGCCTTGTTGTATTGCAGAAGCTGGAGCAGTTGATCCATTAGGACCATTCTGTATAGACAATGCAACCTTTACGGCAGTAGCAACAGGATTTGAAGCAGATGCAGCTTATGCAAATGAGTGGTTATTAGCAGATGCAGCTGGAACAATAGTTGATGGTCCAAATACTACGGGAACATTTACTCCTGCAGCTCCAGGTGATTACTGTGTTTACCACATCAATTATTTGATTGCTGGTGGATTTAATCAGACTGGTACAATTGCATCTATAGTAGATGATTTAGGAAATACTGATTTATTCCCTAATGGTGGAAATGCTTGTATTGATACAGCTTCTACTTGCTTTACAGTGGGAGATTTCCCTACTGTAACCGTTGGAGCTTGTGCTGCTGGTCCTGCACCAACTGCTACTTATATTGGTGAAATTGGTGTTTATCCTCCAGGAGACGTTACTGGTGTTTTACCAGATATATATGTGTTCTGTGAACCAGGTTGTGTAGAAGCAACTGGCGCAGGAGGAACAGCTCCTTATACTTATGAATGGTTTGCAATGGATGATGCTTGTGGATATGATTTCAATTCACCAATTGGTTCTACTGCTGATATTTCAGGTTTAGACAATGGAAACTATACAGTTGTTGTAACTGATGAAATTGGTTGTACAGCTGAATACGAAGTAAAAATATTTATTGATGAAGCACCAACTTTGACTGCTCTTAATGATACCTGTATTTGTCCTGGTGAATGCTTAGATCTTACAGGAAATTCATTACCTGGTCCAGGAATTTGCAAAGAATATTGTGATGCTCCACTACCTGTTTGTACAATAGATGATAATACAATTTTTACAGTTTGTTTTACATTTACTTATCCTTGGATTTCAGATTTGAATTTGATTTTACAGGATCCAAATGGTACTCAATTGACATTGGTTACTTCGGCTGCTTTTCCAAATGACGATGATGATGGTGATATGTGTTTTACAAATGATGCAGCTGCTGGTAATGGTGTTTTACCTGGTGGAGCATTAGACGCATTAAATTGGAACAACTACCCTGGTGGCGGATCTGCTGATGCAGCAGGTATTGGTATTGGTGTTTCAGGAAACTGGTTCCCAGAAGGTGGACAAGGTGCCTTTAGTATTTTCAATGGTGTAGATGCAAATAGTGGATCTTGGCAAGTTATCATCTTAGATGATTTGGCTGGTGAAGAAGGATTCTTTAATAACTTTACTCTAGATATTGTCAACCCAGGATGTTCTTATTCTGCAGATGTAGACATAAATCAAGATATTATAGACTTTATTCCTACTACTATTGTAACAGAGCCTATCGAATGTGAAGAAATTGAAAATTGTACGGCTTCTTACCAATGGACTGGTGATGATGGATTTGATTCTGGTGTTATTCCAATAGCTGATCCTTCAGATGTATTAGAAACTTTACCGCCAGTAAATGTTTGTCCTGCTGTAAATTCAACAGTAACTTATACTTTAACAGTTATTGACTGTTTTGGATGTTCTTCAACTGAAACGGTTGTGGTAGAAGTACCAGACGTTTTAGCTGCTACAGGAGAGTCTGCTGCTTGTGGACAATTAGATGTTTTAACTTTAACAGGAGGTGTTGGACCATTTGATATTGTAGTCGGAACTTCTGCTGATGGAGGAACGACATTAGATGCACCAACTTTTACCGCTGCTGGTGTAGCGGCAGTTACTGGAATTGAATTTGATGCCAATGTAAATGGTGTACCTACAAATGGTTTGCCAGGTGGTGATTATTATGTTCAAATAACAGACTCAAAAGGATGTCCATTAACAATAGGACCAATAACGGTTGAGCCTTGTTGTATTGCAGAAGCTGGAGCAGTTGATCCATTAGGACCATTCTGTATAGACAATGCAACCTTTACGGCAGTAGCAACAGGATTTGAAGCAGATGCAGCTTATGCAAATGAGTGGTTATTAGCAGATGCAGCTGGAACAATAGTTGATGGTCCAAATACTACGGGAACATTTACTCCTGCAGCTCCAGGTGATTACTGTGTTTACCACATCAATTATTTGATTGCTGGTGGATTTAATCAGACTGGTACAATTGCATCTATAGTAGATAATTTAGGAAATACTGATTTATTCCCTAATGGTGGAAATGCTTGTATTGATACAGCTTCTACTTGCTTTACAGTATTTGATTCCCCAACAGTTGACATTACTGGTTGTGGAATGCCAATAGATTCATTTATCGTAGAAGGAAATTATCCAGATGGATCTTTAGCAGACCTTCCTGAAGTATTTGTTTATTGCGAAGGCGAACTTGGTTGTGTAGATGCATTAGCAGCAGGTGGTGCTGGTGGAACATTCTCTTATGAATGGAATCAGTTAGATGACAATTGTATGTTCCCTGGACCTTCGATTGGAACAGGAACGAATTTGCCAGATTTAGAAACAGGTACTTATGAAGTTACTGTTACGGATGATGTTTCTGGTTGTGTTGTAAAAGATACGGTTAAAATATTTATAGACATTCCACCAACAATTAATTTAAATAATGGTGGTGATACAATGATTTACGTTTGTGAAGGAAGTAGTTTTGATATTCCTGCAAATGCACTACCTGGACCAGATTACTGTAAAGAATTCTGTGAAGGAGCATTGCCACAATGTTTCATTGATGCAACTTCGGTTATTACTGTTTGTATGGAATTTGAGCATACTTTTATCTCTGATTTAAGTTTTGATTTGGTTGCTCCTGATGGTACAATTATTCCATTGGTAACAGCTCAATGTTGTCCAAATGGATCAGATGGTGGTTCGCAATTCTGTTTCACAAGTGATCCTGCAATTGGTGTTCCTTTGGATTGGAATACTACTGGTTCAGGTGGAACTGATTTACTTGGTATTGGTGTAGGTATCTCTGGTACTTGGCAACCAACAAATGGTGTAGGTGTATTTGGACCATTAGTTGGTATTGATGCAAATTCAGGTCCTTGGGCAATGATTGTTACGGATATTGTAGGTGGTGATTCTGGTACGTTTACTAGTTTTGATGTTACTATAACATCGGATGGAGCAGGTTGTAATACATTATTTGAATCTCCTGATTTCAATGCACCTATTCCTGATAACAACCAAGCATTTACTTATGAAACGCCTGTCTTAGAGTGTTTCAATATTGAAAATGTAATTTCAGAATACGAATGGGTTTGTAGTGATGGAACTACTACTGGTATAGTAGCAGCTACCAATGATGAAATCCCTGACTTTCCATTTACTCCACCTGCTTCAGGTGATTATACTTGTACCTTAACTGTTTGGGATTTATGGGGATGTTCAACTTCTTCAGAGTTCTTAATATCTGTGCCTGATGCAGTTACGGCTGACGGTGCTACTTCTTGCATTTATGGAGAAGTTACAGCAAACGCTACTGGTGGATATGCAGGTGCGAATGGACTTGATTTTACCTTTACAGTAGAGCCAGATCCAAATGGACTTGGTGCAATAAATGATCCAGCTTCAGCTACATTTACAGGTTTACCTTGTGGAATGTATGATGTAGTAATAAATGATAATACACCAACTGCTGCGGCAGGTGCGAACTTTACTACTGGAACATTGGCAGCGGACAACGTTACTGCGGGGACAACAACTTGCTTTACAGTTCCTGTTTCTGGATATAATAATGTTTTAGGTTCTCCAAATGGAGCAACTTTAAACTTGGCTTGCTTTAGTCTTGATGCTCCTGGTGGGGTAGACTTCTATGATGTTACTTTAACTTCTCCAAATGGAACGACGATTACATTAGTGGATGTTTTTGAAACTTTTGGTCCTACAGAAAATCCTTGTTTTGCGGATGGTCAACCTGGTATTGGAATTGGAACGCCTCCTTGGGGTGGTACTTTCAGTCCTAGTAATGGAACATTGAGTGGCTTTGATGGAGAAGATCCAAATGGAAACTGGGAACTATGTGTAACAGATCAGGTTGGTGTTGGAACTGCTACCTTAAACGGTTTTGATTTGTCTTTCTCACAAGAACCTTGTTTAGAAATAATTTCTGTCGAAGTATTCGATACAGTTGGGGTAGCTGCTGTTAAAAATTGTGATGGAACAGTAGAATTAACTGCTACTGGTGGTTATGCTGGAGCTTGTTTTACACCTGCAAATGGTGCACAAGACTTTACTTTCTCAATAATGGGTACTGCTGTTTCAGTTTCTGATCCTACAACTACTACTTTCACGCTTGCGGATGTTGGTGGTGTTGCTGGTACGTATACTGTAGAGATAAATGACAACAATCAAAATGTTGATCCTATCGCCTCTTGTTTACAAACAATTGACATAACTATTTGTGAGCCTCTTGAATTGGTAGATACAATAATTGTAAGCCCTACTGAATGTAATATGCTTGGTGAAATAACCATTACGGCAACAGGCGGTATTGCTTCGGTTGGTGCTGGTGCAATTGAGTACAGTATTGACGGTGGTGCAACTTGGACTACAAACAATGTATTCTCTGGTTTAGCATTGGGAACTTATGATATAATAATTAGAAACGATGATGGAACTTGTGAAATAGGTCCAAATACAGTTACAATCAGTGGTCCTACCGAACCAGTCATTACAGATGAGTTTGTATTTGATGAAACTGATTGTGGTCTAAATGATGGTCAAATTACATTAGGAGCAGTTGGTGATGCAGGAAGCGTCATCGAATTTAGTATCGACGGAGGTATTACTTGGACTACTTCTAATAGTTTCTCTGGCTTGGCTCCTGGTACTTACGATGTTGTTATTAGATATGACAATGGTACTTGTGTTGTTGAAGGTTCTGCTCTTACAGTAAATCCTGTGGTTTGTTGTGAAGCTGAAATTTCATACACAGTTAATGATGAAGCTTGCAATAATGAAGAATTAGAACTTTGCTTTGTTGTTGTTGATGAAACAAGTGCTTTGGGATCACCAATATCTATAGTTGGAGACAATGGTGTTAATATAAGTACAACTATTACAACTTATTCACCTGCAAATACAGTTTGTTTTACTATATCAACACTTAACAATCAAAGTTGCGATATTCAAGCAGTAGATTTAGAAATTGAAGTCTTATGTGCGGCAGATTCATCTCCGATCATTATAGAAACAGCTTCTATTTCAGTTTATCCTGATGCCTTTACTGCAAGTATTATTGCAGGTGATTGCACAAATGCTGGATCAGTAGATGTTATATCTGTAGATGGTTCAATTTGTGATTCAATGGATGGAATGGATGATCCAGATTCAGAATGTCCTAATGATTTCATTCTTTCTTATGAAAATGTTTTCTTTGCTGGTACAGCTTGTGAGCAAACAATAACAGCAAATACTGATACTGCATTTACAGGGTCTCCTGTATTTGTTGAGGAACTTCCAGCTGATCTTTCTTTGACTTGTGCGGATAATATTCCAGACGCTGATATCCTTACTGCAACAGATGCTTGTGATAATGTTATCATAGTAGAATTTGAGGAGGTTGATGATTTGGCTGAATGTCCTGATATTAGAACGATAACTAGAACTTGGACTGCAAATAACAATTGTGGGGAAGAAATTTCACACGTTCAAATAATTGAAATCCTTCCTGATACAGAGGCGCCAGTAGTTTCAGGTACTAGTTTCACTGAAACTTTAGCTTGCGGTGAATTCCCACCTATTTTTGAAGTTACAATAGCAACAGATAATTGTGATGAAAATATTGTAGTAAGTCCAAACTTCGAAACATTAGGAGATGAATGCAATGGTTTTACCTATACTTATTTTTATGGTCCAGTTTCAGATGCTTGTGGAAATATGTCAAATGTAGTAACATTTGAATATATTTCAGAACCTTGCGATTGTGAATGTCCTACCGTTGCGCCTATTTCTGACGAACAAGTTGCTTGTGCTTCTTTAACACCAGATTTATCTGATGCAACTACTGGCTTTGAAATTTTAACAAATCCTGATAGAGCTGGTGAATTAATTTGGACAACAGACGGAATGGAACCTGCTGCTGACGGAAGTAATATTTATGACGGCAGTGATATTACAAATGATGGATGTGATATAGCAACGATTTCTTTATCTGCATATTTAGGATGTGATTCAGATTTAGATATGAATATTGATCTTTACGTTGCTGCTGGTTCAATTGACTTCTTGGTCTTTACAGATCCTGCGAAATATGTATTGAGTATCACGCCTAGTGCTGGTTGCGGAGAAGCTCCAGTAATTGTAGACAGTGAATGTCCTACATTAATTTCCCAAGGATGGAACCCAGAACCAGTTTCTGGTTGTAATACAGAAGATGGCGTTTACGAATGGGTGCAAAGTATCCCTGAAATTGCAGACATAACTGCACCACCTTGTACTTATGAAAATCAAAGTGGAAGTGAGACAGTTCCTGGTTGTGAAGATTGTGGTTGCCCAAGTTTTTCAGATATTACTTATAGCAATACCGCTTTATGTACTGGAGAAACAGTTGATGTTTGTGTGATTTTTGAAGCAAATGTAGATGCTTCTGCTTATACATTTGATGGTGCAACAGTTGATCCCGCTGGACCTAGTAATGAGATTTGTACTGCAATTACTGTTACTAATTCTACCTGTGACGTTGAAACTTTTCTGGATAATTTAGAATTAATTTGTGCCAATGATCCTGATGCTATTACGATTGTAGATGTATCAATAAATGTTTATCCAGATGCAACTCAATTCGAGCCAATTTCAACACCAGGCGTTCCTTGTGGAGATAGTGCTTCTATAACAGATGGAATTTGTGGAACGGTTATTTTAGGAGATATAATTGCACCTGATAATACTTGTGGTGCTCCTGTCGATGGTTCTCAAGGTTGGACGATTGATCCAGGTTTTGATATTACTGACGCTCCAGATTGTTTCAAATTACTTTCTGGTACTGAACCAATTCCAGCTTGCGAAAATTGTGAAGGAGATGGATGTACTGATCCTTGCGCACCAAACTACAATGCAGATGCAGTTACAGATGATGGTTCTTGCGAAGAATATGATATGACTTGTATGATAGATTGTGAAGCAGGCATAGTTGAAGAATGGGATGCAAATATTTGTGATTGTGTAACAGTAGAAAATCCAATTTCAGGATGTACTGATCCAACAGCAGATAATTACAATCCAGATGCTCAATGTGATGATGACTCTTGTGAAGGTGGAACAGGTGGTGGTGATGGATGTACAGATCCATGCGCACCAAATTACGATGAGACTGCTACAACAGATGATGGTTCTTGTGAAGAATACGATATGACTTGTACAGTAGATTGTGAAGCAGGCATAGTTGAAGAATGGGATGCAACCACTTGTGGATGTATCACGGTAGAAAATCCAATATCAGGATGTACTGATCCAACAGCAGATAATTACAATCCAGATGCTCAATGTGATGATGACTCTTGTGAAGGTGGAACAGGTGGTGGTGACGGATGTACAGATCCATGCGCACCAAATTACGATGAGACAGCAACGATAGATGATGGTTCTTGCGAAGAATACGATATGACTTGTACGGTAGATTGTGAAGCAGGCATAGTTGAAGAATGGGATGTTGCAACTTGTGCATGTATAAGAGTAGCTGACCCAATCTCAGGATGTGTTGACCCAACAGCAGACAATTACAATCCAGATGCACAATGTGACGACGGTTCTTGTATTGGCGGCACAGGTGGGGGATGTACAGATCCTTGCGCACCAAATTACGATGAGACTGCTACAACAGATGATGGTTCTTGTGAAGAATACGATATGACTTGTACAGTAGATTGTGAAGCAGGCATAGTTGAAGAATGGGATGCAACCACTTGTGGATGTATCACGGTAGAAAATCCAATATCAGGATGTACTGATCCAACAGCAGACAATTACAATCCAGATGCTCAATGTGATGATGACTCTTGTGAAGGTGGAACAGGTGGTGGTGACGGATGTACAGATCCATGCGCACCAAATTACGATGAGACTGCTACAACAGATGATGGTTCTTGTGAAGAATACGATATGACTTGTACAGTAGATTGTGAAGCAGGCATAGTTGAAGAATGGGATGCAACCACTTGTGGATGTATCACGGTAGAAAATCCAATATCAGGATGTACTGATCCAACAGCAGACAATTACAATCCAGATGCTCAATGTGATGATGACTCTTGTGAAGGTGGAACAGGTGGTGGTGACGGATGTACAGATCCATGCGCACCAAATTACGATGAGACTGCTACAACAGATGATGGTTCTTGTGAAGAATACGATATGACTTGTACAGTAGATTGTGAAGCAGGCATAGTTGAAGAATGGGATGCAA
>Ga0209187_1002086_pt1 | contig 20187 bp, 11 predicted proteins | sample BantaG_FD_187430 | JGI IMG/M metagenome (GOLD analysis project Ga0209187, IMG submission 187430) | Marine algal microbial communities from Bantry Bay, Ireland - BantryBay_4 metaG (SPAdes) (version 2) | ecosystem: Host-associated > Algae > Red algae > Unclassified | place: Bantry Bay, Ireland...
ATGATCCTTAAGTCGTTTTTGTAAATCAGGATCTTTTTCTAATTTTTCTTCTAATTTTTTCCTATTCATTTCTCTAAGTTAATAGACACAACTTATTGAACAGTCTCTCGACATCTGCTTGGTTACACTTTCTAAATGTCATATGCTATTATGATTCCACTTTCTTTAAACAACCTTAACGTAGATGTGTCCTTTTTTAGTTTCACCATTCTCATCCACATAATCCCATAGTATTCGCTTGTATGCCTCAGTCCCTTCAAATTCATCAATCTTATCCCAATACAAATGCAATTGATCTGAAATAAATACTTTGACTTTACACGTTACCCTATTCTTTGCGTGTGACAAAAAATATGGATAGCCAGTGCGCGTAGACCAACCATTATCTTCGATATTGCCAATGATGGTTGCCTCTAGCCATTCACCTTCAATATCGCTTAGTACACTATGATTAATTTCACCAGTTGCGAGTGATCCGTAAACGATTAATGCTTCTTTAATCATACTAAGAGTTAGCTTTTAAATTATTCCGCTAAATTATCAAGACTATATTAATTCATGACTACGTTCTTTGAGGACTGTGTCCTCAAAGCATAACGATTGCACCGCAATCATATCAATCTGAAGTTACAAACTTCAGGAAACAGAATGCAGTTTTACTTTAATTTTTCAAATGCTTCTATAATATTTGATTCATATTCGCCTATATGTTCAATATCATAGCTTTCGGCCCATCTATATTTATCTAATCTGTATAATAAATTCAATTTTAATATTTCTTCTTCAATTTTAGCATACTCTGTTTTTGACATCTCTACCCCTTTTAAGAAATTATCAAATTCATCTTCATTTGCCTCTTTTGACATCAAAACCAATCCTATCTCAATATGCGGAGAAACATTTATTTCTGCTGTACCCCAGTCTAATAAATAAACATCATCATTTGACATTATCACATTTCGAGGACATGTGACTCCGTGTACTAATCCCTCTTTTAATCCTTTGCCCTTTAATTCTAATAATTTTCCAATTGATTTTTCTTGAACTTCTTTTGACAGTATTTTATTTTTTAGCAAACTATCCTGATCATTTAATTCATTGATATTATAATTCAATCTTGACTTCCAATTATCATGAAATTCATGTTCTTCAAATTCTCTAACTTCTATTCTTTTTATCTCTTGATATTTCTTTGCATAGACGCCTAATTTATACCAGATATCTAATTTCTCTTCTCGACTACTTGACTTTCCATTTACTCCGTTAATCTTCGCTTGTATCATATATACGAAATCATTGTCTTTTCCCAGTTTTATTACTTTAGGTGACAATACTCCAATTTTTTTTCATTTCATTTAAACACCATTCTTCTTTTGCATATTCTATTTCTTTCCCTAAGTCATCATTCAGTCTAATGATATAGTTACTTCGTGCTCCTGTTACTTCATATACTCTATTTACCTGGCCTAGTCCAATTATCTCATTTATAGATTGTGCTTCTTCTCCTAATTCACTTTTTACTATCTGTCTAATTTTTTCTTTCATTTGTTTATAGCCACATTGTATATGTAGTCTGAGCGTTAAGCTAATACTGATATATCAGCCTCCATTTTCAGCAGGATCTTTCTTTTTACTCAACATATAAATCCAAGGTGGTAAGCAGGTCTTATAATGTTCCCAACTTCCAAGTTTACTTTCATACTCTAATCCGACTTCTTCTTTATAACTTACGACTTCCATTGCCCTTTCTATTAAGCCATTGACTATTGTAGACATTGTATGTCTGAATTCTTGAGGACTCTTAACTTTTTATCCCTATTCTGATTATTTGTGAAATTCCAATTTGGATCTGATGTTACAATTGGAGAACCGTCTTTGTAAGGCTGCCAAATAGGATAACCTTTCCCTTCCCATAATTCATCTGAAAGCCATTCCTTTTCCCAACATCCATTTTTCCAAGAACCATGAGCATATGGATTGTGAAACATCAAGTCATATAATCCATTTGGCTTTAAAATTCTTGCAACCTCATCAAATACTCTTTCTACACTTGGTATATAATTTATAGAATATGGCTGATGAATAATATCGAATTCTTCATTTTCACAGAATGATAACTCTCTCATATCCGCCTTAATAATTCTTATCTGCTTTTGATATTTTGATGCAACTAATTTATCTTTCTCAAGCTGTTCTTCGCTAAAATCGAGTACGGTAACATTTGCTCCTAATAAGGCAAAACCAATACTTTGTTGACCTCCACCTGACGCTAAACATAAAACATTTTTATTCTGGAGAGATCCTCGATAAAATCCATGTCTATTAATATATTCCTTTGCTGTTTCTGGAGTTAATTCCATTTTGGCTTGAGAACATAGAACCCCTTGCTTTGATAATTCATCCCATTTCTCTTCATTTTCTTTACTCATGTTTTGATTTTATATAAGTCATAATTTCTTTCATACGTATCAATTAACGATAGTTTATCATAGCAAATGCTTGAAAAAGAGCTAAGGCCTAAAGTTATTAGAACATAATTACACAGATAAGTAGATATGTAGTATCCTATATTTAAATGACATCAATGATCAAAGACTTAATTTAATAAAATCAAGATTAACTATCTTTTGCTCACTGCAAACCATCCCAACAAAGCCATCCCCTAAATTTAATTCTCGCAAAAACCAAGTCTCCCCATCAATGTCGAATTTATCAGAAGAGACATCAAGTTCAATTTGATGTAAATAACTCAGACTAAGCCCAAGCGCTTTTATGATACATTCTTTTCTCGTCCAAAACCAATAGAATGTATAAATAGGATTAGCAGAGCTATGTATTGCTTTCCATTCATTTGGTGAAAACGTAGAAGTAAAATCATCAAAGTCAATTGTCCTAATCTTTTCCAAGTCCACTCCGATATGACCACTTTTACAGAAGGCACAAATAACTTTGCTGTCAGAATGTGAAATATTAAAGTGGATGTTTGGTAGGACAGGTTTCCCATTTGGTAGAAGTTTAATGTCTTCTAAATTATGTTCTAAGTTGAATGAATCTAAACCATGCTGTAAAAGCAGCCGGCCGGTGACGTAATTATAAGCACTCTGCTCAGACTTATAGCGTATGGCCCTAATATGTAAAGTAGCAGGTAAAAGTTCCAACAGCCGACTCAGTGATTTCTGTTGAATCAAGGGCTTAGTGTCTGCAGAAAAGATCATCACCTCTAGTAAATCCTTCATTTAAATCAACATATATAATAACTCTCTAATGCTTTACTGACTCATTCTCAATAAGTGTAAAATTAAAAGTAATGATTAATTCAATTAGAGGCAATAAATCAAAAAGTAATGGCTTTCTTTGGTGGTACTAAAGAAACTAAACTATTACCACAAGTTTAAAATCAAATAAGTCAGAATGCTTACTAAGGAGATTATTATTGAAACCGCGACTCAATTGTTCATGGAACATGGAGTGAAAACCGTGACCATTGACAGGATAGTAAAAGAGCTCCGAACATCTAAACGCACCATTTATAGCCATTTTGAAGATAAAGTCTCATTGTTAACTGCTTGTCTTGATGTCTACAATGTCAAGATCTGTGCAGAAAATGACGAGATAATACAATCGTCTAGTAATGTTCTAGAAGCAATGGGACATCTACATCAAAAGATTGTTCGCAGATCCTATCTTATCAACCCTAATTTTTTTGGAGACATCATTCATTATTATCCAGGGCTTTTGGAGGAATCCTATAAGAGATATAATAATTATGCTCACAGACAATTAGTAGAATTAGCTGATGCTGGAATTAAAAGCGGTATTTTTCAAGAAGACATGGACGTAGAAGTAGTCGGCAAAACTGTATTGCATTTGCTAAAGTTATTGAAAGACAACAGCAAATTTCCTGTTACTGAATTCAGTAAGGAGCGGTTGACATTTGGCATTATGGTTCCATATTTACGTGGTCTCTGTACGATAAAGGGAATCAAATTACTCCACATCGAGGAGGAATTATTTAGAGTATCTATTTGAGAAAAGATTGATCCTCCAATCCAATAAAACAAAACATTGAATGAATATAAATTCGTCTTTAAAGAAGACTCCGATTGCTGTCATAGGCCTATCAGCTATGTTTGCAGATGCAAAGAATATCGAAGAGTATTGGACTAATATCATTCAATCAAAAGATAGCATCAAAGATGTGCCTGCAAGTCGCTGGCTCATTGATGACTACTACGATGAAGATATGTTTGCTCCAGATAAGACATATTGTAAGCGTGGAGGATTCCTACCTGAGATAGATTTTAATCCAATGGAGTTTGGTCTACCTCCTAATATTTTGGAAGTGACAGATGCATCCCAGCTCTTGGGATTAGTAGCGGCAAGAGATGCATTAGAGGATGCTGGCTATGGTCGTACGTCAGAAAAATTCACGAAAGCACTGAAGGAAAAAACAGGTGTATTACTCGGTGTAGGCGGAGGACAAAAATTGATTACCCCACTGTTGACAAGATTACAATATCCGATTTGGGAAAGAGCTTTGCGGGCCTGTAATGTTGCAGAGGATGACATTCCAAAGATTATAGAAAAAATGAAAAGTGCTTATGTCGGCTGGAATGAAAATTCATTTCCGGGTCTATTAGGCAATGTAATATCTGGACGTATCACAAATCGCTTTGACTTAGGTGGCATCAATAGTGTCGTGGATGCCGCTTGTGCTGCTTCGTTAAGTGCAATTAAAATGTCATTGAGCGAATTAGTAGAAGGACGATGCGACATGATGTTGACTGGAGGAGTTGATACGGATAATTCTCCATTCATGTATATGTCTTTTAGTAAAACACCAGCATTTTCTAAATCTGGTAATATCAGTCCGTTTAGCGATGCCGCGGATGGAATGTTGATTGGAGAAGGATTGGGAATGCTAGTTTTAAAAAGACTAGAAGATGCCGAGCGAGATGGAGATCAAATTTATGCTGTTATAAAAGGAGTCGGCACATCTAGTGATGGTCGATTTAAATCAGTCTATGCACCACGTCCAGCTGGTCAAGCACTTGCCATGAATCGTGCCTATAAGGATGCAGGTTATGCACCAGATACTGTCGGTTTACTCGAAGCACATGGTACTGGTACAGGAGCAGGTGACCCGACAGAGTTTACATCTATGCAGATGGTCTTTGGTGCTGATAATCCGCAAAAGCAGCACATAGCCCTAGGCTCAGTCAAGTCGCAAATCGGTCATACAAAATCGGCTGCTGGTGCTGCGGGGATTATTAAGGCCGTACTAGCTTTACACCATAGAGTACTGCCACCCACAATTAATGTAGAGCAGCCCAACTCAAAATTTGATATAGAAGATTCTGCCATTTATATAAATACAGAAGCACGGCCTTGGTTGGCTAATGGACATCCTCGTCGAACAGGTGTAAGCGCTTTTGGATTTGGAGGAATCAATGTTCACATCACCATGGAAGAATACCAAGGTCAGGTCAATAAACAGTACCGAATACACGAACCTTATAAATTTATTCTTCTTCAAGCAGCCAACCCTACGGAATTGCTTAAGCTTAGTAATGACATCATCAATAAATTAAATGGTTCAGAAAGTGAACAAGCTTTCAATCAATTGGTCGTTGAAAGTAAAACCATATCACTTGTCAATCAGAATGCAAGGATTGGTTTTGTTTCGACATCCAAAGCTGAATGTATTCAACTACTTAATGAGGGCATAACTCAGGGCTTTGCTTCACAAGAATGGGATCATCCTAAGGGAATTTACTATAGATCATCAGGATTAGATATCAATAACAATAAAGTGGTTGCCTTATTTGCAGGACAAGGATCACAATATGTCGGCATGGGTAAGGAAATGGCGAATGCTTTTCCTTCATTAGCTCAATCATTTCAGCTGGCAGATAGTCTTTATCAATCAACAGATATTAAGCCTCTATCAAAAACTATTTTCCCTATACCTGCCTTTAGTCAAGAAGAAAAAGCTAAGCAACAAAAGCAATTAACGCAGACTCAGTTTGCGCAACCAGCGATTGGTGCATTAAGCATGGGACAATATAAGACTTTGCAGAACGCAGGCTTCTCTCCAGCCTTTACGGCCGGACACAGTTTTGGTGAATTGACAGCACTTTGGGCTGCAGGTGTCTATGATGACGAGACATTTTTGAGTCTAGCTAAGACGAGAGGAGAAGCCATGGCAGTTGACAATCCCAATACTGATGCTGGTACCATGCTTGCAGTAAAAGATTCGCAAGAAAAAGTAAGCGCTGCTATTCAGAATATAACAGGCGTAAGCATAGCAAATGTAAATTCAAATAAACAAGTCGTACTTGGTGGCAGTACCGCTGCGATAAAATCAGCAGAAGAGCAACTCAATGCAAACGGATTTTCAGTTGTCCCACTACCAGTTGCAGCTGCATTTCATACAGAATTTGTCAAACACGCTCAAGCACCATTTTCAAAATTTGTTACCAAACTAAAATTCAAATCTCCTAAAATACCTGTGTATTCTAACACAACAGGAGAGGTCTATCCAGAAGATGTTAGAGAGCTTAAATCAATTCTGAAAAATCAAATTTTAAATCCTGTTCTATTCAAGATTCAAATTGATAATATTTATGATGCTGGCGGTCGGGTCTTTATAGAATTTGGACCTAAAGGCATCTTGACAAATCTAGTCCATAATATCCTAGAGGGTAAAGAACATTATGCTATTGCAATCAATGCACTTGCAAAGAAAGACAGTGATTTATTATTTCGTCATGCAACAGTACAAATGCGAGTACTTGGCATCGAGCTCACGAATATTGACCCATACAAGAAAGAGCTAGCTCCACTACCTCCAAAGTCGCAATTGACCGTAGCGCTTAGTGGTAACAATTTTGTTTCAGCAGCAACCCAGAAAGCTCATCACGATCTGATGAATGATGGATTTAAAATTTCAGGAGGAGAAACAACAGTCGTTGAAAAAATTGTCACAGTTGAAAAAATAGTAGAAGTCCCAACACAACAAGTATCAAATATTCAAACAGATAATGAAGAAGAAATCATGAACAAAGAATTATATAAATTACTCCAAGTCACCATAGATTCATTCAGAACAAATCAAACGAAGTCTCTAGAGATTTTTGAGCGATATATGAATGAACAAAATCAGCAGTCTAAACAGTTGTTGAATATTCTCTCCCAACAAATGAATGGTGGGAACGGATCTGTACAACAAGCACCACTGATTGCTAATGGCGTAAATGCACAGATACAGCAGACCTCACATGCCAATAATAGTACTAATGGGAAACATCCAAGCTCAAATGGATCTAACGGACATGTCAGTGCAACAATAGTAGCACCTGATATAAACCCTCAAATCTCAAACCTTACGCCTGCTAGTAATGGCAGTAAGGATTTGAATAAGCTGACAACATCATTACTCCAAGTCGTCAGTGATAAGACTGGATATCCAGCGGAAATGTTGGAGCTTAATATGGACATGGAAGCTGACTTAGGCATTGATTCGATAAAGCGAGTAGAAATATTCGGAGCGTTGACGAAGCAACATCCTGAAATGTCAGGAATCAATCCAAATGAATTGACAGAATTGAGAACTTTGCAAGAAATAGTGACCTTCGTGACAGGTAACAAAGGAGTCAACACAACAAGTAATGTAGCGACTCCAGCAGTCACTGTTACAACCGTAGAAACCCTCAAAACCCCAAATCCAAAACCATCGAAGGCCTCATCACCCAATAACGGCGAAGGCACAATGGATGTGGATAAACTGACGATTTCATTGTTACAAGTGGTCAGCGAGAAGACGGGATATCCAGCAGAGATGTTGGAACTGAATATGGATATGGAAGCAGACCTAGGAATCGATTCGATAAAGCGAGTAGAAATATTTGGAGCTTTAACGAAGATGCATCCAGAGATGTCAGGCATCAATCCAAATGAATTGACAGAGTTAAGAACGTTGCAAGAGATCGTGAGTTTCGTAACTGGTAACAGCGTTATAAGCTCAGCAGATACAGAATCGACTCCACCAGTCGCTCCTACAACCCCAGAGGTCATCAACACCCAACACTCAACACTACCGAAGGCCTCACCATCCAAAACCGCCGAAGGCAAAATGGATGTGGATAAACTGACGACTTCATTATTACAAGTAGTCAGTGAGAAAACGGGATATCCAGCAGAGATGTTGGAGCTGAATATGGATATGGAAGCAGACCTAGGAATCGATTCGATTAAGCGAGTAGAAATATTTGGAGCTTTAACGAAGATGCATCCAGAGATGTCAGACATCAATCCAAATGAATTGACAGAGTTGAGAACATTGCAAGAGATCGTAAGCTTCGTGACAGGTAATAGTTCCCACAACACCCAACACCCAGCACCGCCGAAGGCTTCATCACCTAATCCCACAGAAGGAACAATGGATGTGGATAAACTGACGACTTCATTATTACAAGTAGTCAGTGAGAAGACGGGATATCCAGCAGAGATGTTGGAGTTGAATATGGACATGGAAGCTGACCTAGGCATCGATTCGATAAAGCGAGTAGAAATATTTGGAGCTTTAACAAAGATGCATCCAGAAATGTCAGGCATCAATCCAAATGAATTGACAGAGTTGAGAACGTTGGCTGAAATTGTTTCTTTTGTTACTGATAACGGTAAAAAAAAAATGATGCAGCAAACAACATAATCACCAACCAACTGAATAAGTCTGAGACCATCAGCACGAGCTCAAATGTCAAGGTGACAACTGGAGATTTTCATGGAGTGAAGCGTTTTGAGGTTGGATTGAAATATTTGCCACAACCAGATCAGTTAGAGTTTTCAATGCCTAGTTCTCATGTTGTCGTTGTTACTCATGATGGCTCAGCATTGACAGCTCAAGTTGTCTCGGCATTAAGAGAAAAGGGCAATCAAGTAGTGGTATTAAATGTAAGCGGAATAGATAAACCAATAAGTGGAGATCAAGTCATTACTTTATCTGACGCCACTGACAAAGCCGTGGGTAATGCTATCCAAGACATTCAAAATAGATACGGAAAAATAGGAGGCTTCATACATCTGCATCCTCATTTCGAATTCACTGGAGGAGATTTCACACAGCATTTCTCAGCAGAAAAATCAGTATTAAAAACATTATTTTTCATTGCCAAACATGTACAACAAGATTTGAATGAATTAGGCATCGAACAAAGAGCCAGTTTCTTGACTTGCACCAGAATGGATGGACAATTAGGTCAAGGAAAACGAGGGAATATATCTATCATCGGTGGTGGTATTACAGGTTTGGTGAAGTGCTTGAATTTGGAATGGTCTCCTGTGTTTTGTCGAGCCGTTGATATCCAACCAGAATTATCCGAAGATCAAATTGTCTCTCAAATACTCGCAGAATATCAAGATGCTAATGTGTCAATTGTAGAAGTCGGATATTCAGAAGAAGGAAGGAAAAAAACTGTGGCTCATCCAACAGATGTTCTAGAACATCAAGAGATATCGACCACAGTTAATACAGATTCGGTATTTCTTGTCAGCGGTGGCGCAAGAGGTGTGACTGCGAGCTGTGTCATCGAAATGGCAAAGACATTTAAGTGTAAATTTATTCTGCTAGGAAGATCAGAAATTGACTTTGAACTACCAGCGTTTGCCATAGATGATCATGATGAAGGGACACTAAAGCGTTTGATCATGAACAACATGAAGTCGAAAGGAGAGAAACCAAGTCTTCCAAACGTAAAAAGCACATACAAAAAAATAAGTGCTAAGAAAGAAATTGATGCAACGATTAAGAGTATTCAGAATCATAGAGCTGAGGTCATTTACCTTCAAGGAGATGTGACAGATTTGGGAAGTTTTAAATTGGGTCTGAATAAAGCAACGGCTCAACTAGGAAACATTACCGGTATCATTCATGGAGCAGGACGACTGGCAGATAAATACATTCAGGATAAAACAGAAAGCGATTTTGAGAATGTGCTTGCTGTCAAATTAGATGGGATGTTAAGCTTATTAGGGGCAGTGGATATTTATAATTTAGACCACTTGATTCTATTTTCTTCAGTGGCTGGTTTTTATGGCAATGTAGGGCAAACAGACTATGCTATAGCTAATGAGATACTAAGCAAGGCTGCACATTTATTCAAAACCAATCATCCGAATACCCAAGTCTCTGCGATCAATTGGGGCGCTTGGGATAGCGGTATGGTTAGCGGAGAATTAAAAGCACAGTTTGAAGCAGCAGGAATCAGCTTAGTTAATAGTGATGGAGGGGCTGCGATGTTGGTCAATGAATTAAATACAGATTACTCAGATCAAGCTCAAGTCATCATCGGTGGCACCCTACCCGCTGCTGTGAGTCACCTAGGAGCTTTACGAATACATCGCACCCACAGACAATTAAAACTGGAAAACAATCCATTTCTGAATCATCATAAAATTCAAAATAATCCAGTCTTGCCAGTCGTCAACGCAGTCGGTTGGATGGCCCAAAGTTGCGAGAAATTATACCCTGATTATACTGTCTTTAAGATTGAGAATACTTCTCTATTTAAAGGAATTATCTTTGATGGTAATGAGAAAGAAAATTACATTCTAGAAATAAAAGAGCTAGAAAAGGGGGAAGAAAAAATTGTATTTGAAACTACTGTAATGAGTGAAGGGCGGAAATTACCAACCAACCATTACAGAGCAACAGTCACTCTAATCAATAAGACCTCGATTCCAGAATCGCCAAAATTTGAACATACAATCAGCGGAACTTACCAAGCTACAGATGGAGCCATATTATATGAAGATGGTTCTCTTTTTCATGACAAACATTTTCAAGGGATAGAGAAAATATTAGACTGCACAGATCAGCAGATCGTGTTGTCTTGCAAAGCTCCAGAAGTTCCGCTATCAGAGCAAGGCCAGTTTCCCATACACAGCATCAATACATTCTTTGCTGATATACAGTATCAAGGGATGTTGGTTTGGGTACAGATGAATTGTGGTGGTGCCAATAGTCTGCCCTTGCAAACGGATAGTGCCATTTTATATCGTCCAATACCATTTGGGAAACAGTTGTTTGTCAATGTCAGCGTACAGGAGGCTGATGACACAAAATTAGTTGCAGCGTGTACTGTGTATGATGAGCAAGGTGATGTCTATATTAAAACACTTGGTGCTACAGTAACGATATCAAAACAATTGGTATGGTAAATAGAAAAAATTCAAGTTCAAGTTCAAGTTCAAGTTCAAAAAATTCAGGAATCAAAATGAAAAATAAATTTAAAATCAGGGTCATTAATTAATATGAGCAAAATTGCCATTATAGGAACCTCTGCGCTTTTTCCAGGAGCCTTTACACCAGAAGCCTTTTGGGAAAACCTCATGTCTGAAAAAGACTTGACATGTCGTGCGACATTGCATGATTTTGGGGTGGATCCTGATTCTTTATTTCATCCAGAAAAGGGAGTGGAAGATCGATGTTATTCTACACGGGGAGGCTATATTCGCGATTTTAAATTTGATCCAAATGGCTTTGAATTGTCAGCTGACTTTTTGCGCAAGCAAGATAAATTATATCAATGGTCTTTGTACACAGCGAAAGAAGCTCTGATTGATGGTGGCTATTTTCAAAACAAAGAGCATTTGCAAAACTGTGGTTTGATTTTAGGAAATTTATCCTTTCCAACAAGTTCATCTCATCAGTTAATTGCGGATATATACAACCGGGCGATAGAGACTAATATTCAAGAATTATTAAACGCACCTAAATTTAAATTAAAAGATCACCACCAGCCGCCACCAGAAAATGACGTGCTAGGGTATACGCCTTCGGCCATGGTCAGTGAAGCATTGGCATTAGGGAAAACGCACTACGCCATGGATGCTGCTTGTGCAACCTCACTCTATGCTATTAAGATGGCTTGCGATGAATTATTGACAGGCAAGGCGGATATGATGTTGGCAGGAGCAGTGAGCGCGTCGGATCAATTATTTATCCATATGGGATTTTCAATATTCCATGCGTACTCGCCAATGGATCAAAAGTTTGTCCCGTTTGACAAAGACTCGGCTGGCCTGGTTTCTTCAGAAGGAGCAGGGATGGTCTTGCTTAAACGATTGGTGGATGCAGAAAGAGATGGAGATAAAATACTTGGCATTATAGGAGGTATTGGATTATCAAATGATGGACGAGGTAAATTCTTATTGAGTCCCAATCCGAAAGGGCAACACTTAGCCTTTGAGAGAACCTATGACAATAATGATATTGACCCTATTGACACTTCTTATATAGAATGTCATGCCACTGGTACGCCTCTTGGTGATAGCACAGAGCTAAACTCAATCGCAAAGTATTTTACGCAGCATAATACTTATCCATTATTGGGTTCTGTAAAATCAAATATGGGTCACTTATTGACTGCTGCTGGCATGACTGGTTTACTCAAGGCATTGCTTGCCATGCAGCATGAAGTGATCCCTCCCAACATTAATCTAACAAATCCAATAAAGGCCGATAATGACTGGACCGGAAGCGATGCTATGATCGTCAATCATACACCGTGGAAAAATAAAATCAAACAAGCTGGCATTAATTCTTTCGGCTTCGGAGGAACGAATGCTCATATGGTGGTTCAGAACTATTTAGGAAGGAAGCTAGGGGAAACGAAATCAAGTGCACCCGTTCCATTGCAGTCTATGGCAATTGTTGGCATGGATGTGCACTTTGGTAATTGTGAAAATCTAAACTCTTTTTATCATACCATTTATAACGGTGAGCAACATTTCAGATCGCTTCCGAAGCATCGATGGAAAGGGATAGAAGAGAATAGCGCTTTGTTGAAAAAATATGGTTTTGAAGACGGGCAGGTGCCGCAGGGAGCATACATCGACGAATTTGAAATAGATTTGCTTCGTTATAAAATACAACCCAAAGAAGCAGAACGACTGCATCCACAGCAGGCATTACTACTTAAAGTAACTGACAATGCGATCAAAGATGCAGGGCTGGAAGAGCATGCCAATGTAGCAGTACTCGTAGCAATGGAAACTGAGCTAGCCATTCACCAATGCTTAGCAAGATGGGATGTCGAGTGGCAAGTCAAAGACGCTTTAGCAAATACTGATTTGGACTTGGATGAGGAGGCGACAGCAGAGTTAATCGCCTTGGTGAAAAAAGGAATTTATCAACGAGAAGGGAAAACAGCACCAAGTGAATTCACCAGTTTTATCGGTAATTTAATGGCCAGTAGAATCAGTGCCTTATGGAATTTTTCTGGTGCTTCTTTTACAGTGTCTTGTGGCGAAAACTCTGTCTTCAAAGCCTTGGAGATTGCACAGAATATGCTCTCACTCGGAGAAGTCGACGCTGTCGTTGTAGGCGCTGTAGATTTTTCTGGAGGCCTCGAGCATGTCTTATTAAAACAAAAGGATCACCCAACGCATACTGACGTAAATGCTTCTTGTTCATTTGATAAACATAATAATGGCTGGATGATTGGTGAAGGTGCCGGCGCTATCGTTCTAAAAAATAATGCTGTGCAGCATGACAAAGTTTATGCTGTCATCGACTCCATAGGCAAGGCGAGTGATCAGCAATCAGTTGAGTATATAGAATTAGCAGCAACTGGAATGTCAGCGCAAGACCAATCAGAGCAAGTCCGACTCATACAATCTCGTACTAAAAACCCAATTGCCTTAGGTTCTATCAAGTCAAACATCGGTCACACCTTTGCAGCATCAGGAATAGCGAGTTTGATAAAGACCGCGCTGTGTATGCATCACCGATTCATACCAGGCATTCCGAATTGGTCAAGTGCGCAACATACAGGTTTTAATCATTCACCATACTACTTTCCTAGCCAGTCACGACCTTGGCTTTTGCCAGATGGCCAGACAAAAAGAAGCGCAGGTATAAATGGTGTGGGAGATATTCAACTCCAACTATCAAGCTGTGCCGAAAATAATATAAGCAATCAATCATTAGGTCTAGACAAAGCGCCGAGTTTATTTGTATTGAAAGGAGATGACAATCATCAGTTGGTCTCTCAGCTTGATCGACTCCTAATTGATCTGACTTCAGAGCTAAAGATTGGCCGTATTGCTCAGCAGTATTTTCTCGAATCTTCTGATTCACAATCGAAGTATACAATCGTTTTAGTTGCTGAATCTAATACTGAATTAAATAAAGAGGGTCAGTTTTTTAAATCCCAATTGACAAAATCATTTAGTCATAATAAAGTTTTAAAAACACCTAGTGGCAGTTACTTCACTCCAAACCCTTTAGGTCATACCGGTAAGGTCGCCTTTGTCTATCCAGGCTCCGCAACTGCCTATCGAGGTCTTGGTCGGGATAGTTTTCAGCTCTTCCCAGATCTATTAACTAAATATGAAGATCTTGTTGGAAACATCGATCGATTTATACATAGCGACTACCTTTACCCTAAGTTGAAAAGTAGAGACGACATCCCACCAAACATTTATGACAATTCTATAGCGATGATGTCTGCTGGGGTATTCTATTCTGCGATATACACGGACATCTTACGTGACTACTTCAAACTCACTCCAAATATTGCCTTTGGGTACAGCATGGGTGAGTGCAGCAGTATGTGGTATTCTTTAGGTGTCTGGCATCCGAATGGCGCAGAAAAATTTAGACAGTCAGACATTTTTAAAAATCGATTTGCAGGTGATTTAGACTTACTCGCAGAGCATTGGGGCATTGATAGTGCAACAGCAAAAGATACGTGGATCAGCTTAGTGCTCTTAGCTCCAGTTGAAAAAGTTGAGTCGCTGATAGCAGGAAAAGCAAAAGTATTTTTGACCTTTATCAATACTGATGAAGAAGTAATCATCTCAGGAGATAAGACAATCTGTCTAAATATTGCTAAAGAACTGCAATGCCATTCCATCCCTGTTCCTTTTCAAAATGTCATACATCATGATTTTTGCATTAGTGAAAAAGAGGGTTTGCTAGACATGCACCACTTTGATATTGTAGGCCGACCAGAGATTGATTTCTACTCAAGTATCACTCAAGAAAAGATAAAGATTGGTAGTCAAGAGATTGCTGAAAACTCGGTGGCTGTTTGTGCGCAGCAAGTCAATTTTCCAAAAACAATTCAAACCGTTTATGAAGCAGGTGCGCGCATCTTCATAGAAGTGGGTGCTAATTCTACTTGTACGAATTGGATTCAAAGTCATTTGAAAGAGACTGAACATCATGCGGTCGCCATAGACCAAAAGGGCAAGTCCGATATTGACAGCTTGATAAGTTTGCTGGCACAACTGACGAGTCATGGTGCTGACTTAGATCTTTCGCTGCTATTCCCAACTAAAGAGGAATCCACGAAGCAGCGCCAATTTATGAAAAAGATAATTCCTGGTGGCACGCCTATTCAGGACTTGTTTACCGATAAAGAAATACAGAAGCGATTTAGGAATATGCCACGCTTGATAAAGGAAAATGCAGTTACAACATCCTTGGTGATGGCTGGCGTAGAATCTGGAAACGCTCATTCTGCAAGAGCAGTTACATTAGATAAAACGATCGAACAGTCAATTCACAACAGTTCAAATATTGTAAAAATTAATACAGCCGAAAAAAGAAATTCTCATATGGTTTCAGATACAGATACATCAACGATAACGAATCAGGTAACAATCACAAACCAAAAACAAACAGTTGGAGAAAATGGTTTGCGACTTCAGAATTTTGAATCAGGTGAACAATTTGAAGGTAAAGAAATTGTTTTCTCGCAAGAAGACCTGGAGGAATTTGCAACTGGAAAAATCGCCAAGGTATTTGGACCAGAATATGCAATTATCGATACGTATCGACGGCGAGTCATGCTGCCCATGCATCCCTACCTACTCGTCAGTCGCGTCACAAAGATGGATGCGAAACTTGGTGTCTTTGAGCCATCAACGATGACCACTGAATATGACATTCCTTATGATGCCTGGTATACGACTGACAAACAAATTCCTTCAGCAGTCTGTGTCGAGTCGGGCCAGTGTGATTTATTGTTGATATCCTATTTGGGTATTGATCTGACTAACAAAGGAAATCTGGTATACAGACTGTTGGATTGTACCCTGACATTTATGGATGACCTGCCTTACGAAGGGCAGACTTTGCACTATGATATTTCTATTAATTCATTTGTAAAAAATGGAGACAACCTGCTTTTCTTCTTTAGCTATGAATGCTTTGTTCAAGATCGTCTGGTATTGAAGATGGATGGTGGTTGTGCAGGATTTTTTGCAGATAATCAACTCGTTGATGGCGCTGGAGTCGTTTATGCAAATAGTGAAATTGAAGCAAGAAAAAATGCTAAGCGAAATTACTTTACGCCATTACTAAATACGGCAAAAACGGCCTTCTCAAAAGAAGATTTACAGCATCTCATCAATGGAGATATAGAGATATGTTTTGACGATATCTCCTACTTTGCCAATGGGAGAAATCCATCATTAAGAATTCCGCCAGAAAAAATACTGATGCTTGATCGAATTACCTCTGTTGATGTCACAGGAGGTTCTTATGGTCTCGGTTACATAATTGCTGAAAAGGATTTACATCCTGACGACTGGTATTTTCCTTGCCACTTTAGAGATGATGAAGTATTGGCTGGATCACTTCAAGCGGAAGGAGGTGGCAACTTACTTCGGTTTTTCATGATGATGTTGGGACTGCAGCGCATGACCAAAGATGCACGCTTTCAACCTCTATTTGGAATAGGTCAAAAAGTGCGTTGTAGAAAGCAGGTGACGCCAACAGCCGATACCAAGCTGATCTATAAATTAGATATAAAAGAGATAGGCCTGTTTCCTGATCCTTACATGATTGGAGATTTAGAAATCATATCAGATGGCATTATCACGGTTCATTTCGAAAATCTAGGTTTACAATTGCGGGAAAAAGACAATCCCAAATACCTTGATAAAATTGAAGGTGTGGAGATATCTTTAAGATCAGCAAGCGCAGTGATGAATGAAAAAGACATCACCACTTTTGCTTTAGGAAGTATGGCCGACTGTTTTGGTCCCGACTATGCAATTTATGATGGTCGATGTACATCTCGACAGCCCAATTCAGATCTACAATTAATCTCAAGAATACTAAAGGTCGATGGCACTAAAAGAGACTTCTCGAAGGATGTTCCAATCTTTGCAGAATACGATGTCCCTGAAAAGGCTTGGTATTATCTGCAAAATTCCCATGTTACGATGCCCTATTCTATATTGATGGAGATTGCCTTGCAGCCATGTGGTTTATTGGGTGCTTACCTAGGCAGTACACTTCAATTTCCTGACAAGGATCTATACCTGAGAAATTTAGATGGTGATGGTGAGACTTTTGACTTACCTCATGGCACAGACTTTAGAGGGAAGACAATCACAAATAAGTCCGTACTGACTTCTTCTATCGCACATGGAGGAACGATATTGCAACGCTATACTTTTGAATTATCGGTAGATGGACACCTATTTTATAAAGGCAATTCCTCTTTTGGGTTTTTCTCGAAAGAAGCATTGGCAGCCCAAGCAGGATTAGACAAAGGAGCAGAAATCCCGGCTTGGTATGTCAGCGAGCAATTACAACCAACTGACTACATGCAAATCAATTTGGACTCATTGTATGGAAGAATGAAGTTGTTCAAAGCTCCAGAATCAAAGCCTCATTACCGTCTGGCTGAAGATCAATTAAATATGCTAGATGAATTGATTATTGCCAAAGACAAAGGTCAACATGGTAAAGGATACATTCATGCCACTAAATTTATAAAAACATATGATTGGTTCTTTACTTGTCACTTCTATCAAGATCCTGTGATGCCTGGATCGCTTGGTGTAGAGTCGATCTTACAAGCAATGCAAGTATTTGCCTTACAGCAAGATATTGGTAATGATTTTAAGTCGCCAGCTTTTGTACAAGTGCCTAATCTCAAAACAGTCTGGAAGTATCGTGGACAGATATTATTGTCGGTCAAAGAGATGCACTTGGAAGTACATATTAAAACAATAGAATCGAGAGGAACACAATTGGTCATGATAGCGGATGCGTTTCTGTGGAATGATACTATGAGGATATATCAGGTGACGGATATTGCATTGGGGATTGAGGAGGCAAAAGAATAGAATGTATATATTAAACGAAACAAAATGCATTGATTTTTCAATGGACTAGGCTCATCCTACACTGTCTGAATTAGGACCCGCCTGCGGACGGGCAGGTTTATAGGATTAGTTGATTTTAGGATTATAAGGAGCTGAAGGTGTGAAAGTTTTGAAATTTGTTTTACAAAAACTAAAAATAAAAAGAAGATTTAATTAAGAAAAAAGATGATGAATTTCAATGGTACACCACAGCAATTATTCTGGCAGGGTTCGCCTCGTGACATTGTATTTGATGATGACTCAATAAAGGAGAAACTTCTGCAGACAGATAAGGCTTGTTATGTCTTGAAAGATTTTAATGGACGAATAGGTGTGAGCAATACGGGGAACTTGGTTTCGGAAGGCAGAGGCTTGCAAGTGTTGGCAATGACTCCTCCAATGACTGCTTCGCAATTAGGCGATCCAACGTTTTGCAATGACTATAAACTTAAGTATGCTTACAAGACCGGGGCAATGGCCAATGGTATTGCATCGGCAGAATTAGTCGTGGCGATAGGTCAGGCAAATCTACTTGGGTCTTACGGAGCTGCAGGTCAAGTACCAGCCAAAATCAAAGAGTCAATTGATAAAATCCAAGCCCAGTTACCTCATCAAACTTATGCAGTGAATTTGATTCATTCTCCAGCTGAGGAAGCCTTAGAATCTTTAGCTGTAGATTTATTCTTGAGTAAAGGAGTGACTGTTGTGGAGGCTTCTGCATTTTTGGCCTTAACAGAAAATATTGTGTACTATCGTGTAGCAGGATTGAGTCGTGATGAGAATCAAAATATCGTCGTCGGCAATCGAGTCATTGCTAAAGTGTCTAGAAAGGAAGTGGCACTTCCTTTTATGAATGCAGCACCAGAAGAATTTGTTCAGTCTCTGTTGGCGAAGGGTAAGATCACTCCCTTACAAGCTGAGTTAGCGAAGCAAGTACCAATGGCAGATGACATTACCGTAGAAGCAGACTCTGGAGGTCATACAGATAATCGACCCTTAGTTGCTCTTTTGCCTATAATCATTCAACTCAGAGATGAGATGCAAGAGCAAAACGCATTTGCAACCAAGATAAGAATCGGTGCAGCGGGTGGCATCTCGACACCTGCATCGGCCTTGGCGGCGTTCATGATGGGTGCAGCGTATGTGGTGACTGGCAGTGTCAACCAGGCCTGTGTGGAAGCGGGCACCTCAGAGTATGTCAGGAAGCTATTGCAAACCGTAGAGTCAACAGATGTCATGGCTGCACCAGCCTCGGATATGTTTGAGATGGGTGTTGAATTACAAGTCGTCAAGCGAGGAACACTATTTGGGCCGCGAGCAAAGAAATTGTATGCCTACTATATGACCTATAAATCGATTGACGAGATACCAAAAGCCGAGCGTGAAGCCCTAGAACAAAAAGTTTTTAAGCAACCATTAGAAGAAGTTTGGCAATCCTGCATTGCCTTTTTTCAAGAACGAGATCCAGAGCAGATCGAACGGGCGAAGGATAATCCGCATCGCAAAATGGCCTTGATTTTCAGATGGTATTTAGGGCTCTCTTCTAATTGGGCGAATGCAGGAACACCTGATCGAGTGTTGGATTATCAGATTTGGTGTGGACCATCTATGGGTGCGTTTAATGATTGGGTGAAGGGGTCTTATTTAGAGAACTATGAAGAAAGAAAAGTTGCTGATGTTGCCGAGCAGATAATGAAAGGGGCTGCTTATTTGTATCGCATTCAGAGTTTGAAGATGCAGGGGGTTGGGTTTTCTAGGGAGGTTATGAGCCAAAATTCAATTCTTACATCAGTCAGAAGTGATCTAAATTCTGATGGTACACCTGATACATCTTTATTAAGCATTGTGTAATCTTCATTTAAGACATCTATCTGATTTTTAGGGCGACCACACCAAAATATTATAAATAACTTTAATATGTTATTTTGAGCAATGGAAAACTACGAAGATTTATTTGCATCAGTACCTGATCCGAGGGTACAAGGACGGTGTCTGCACAAATTATCGGATATTTTA
>Ga0209187_1002087_pt1 | contig 20179 bp, 20 predicted proteins | sample BantaG_FD_187430 | JGI IMG/M metagenome (GOLD analysis project Ga0209187, IMG submission 187430) | Marine algal microbial communities from Bantry Bay, Ireland - BantryBay_4 metaG (SPAdes) (version 2) | ecosystem: Host-associated > Algae > Red algae > Unclassified | place: Bantry Bay, Ireland...
CGATCTGTATCCACTGCATGCTCCAGAACTTGCTGATCTTATCGACGGCTCTATCGGTGAGCTTTCGCCGTTTCAAGAAAATTTTGGCTATTACGCCCAAGGTGTGGGACCTGAAACTGCTGTATTTACAGCCGATTGGCAGCAGAGGTTGGTCAAAGTTCAAAACGAAAACACAGATCTCAAGATTGGCTTGTGCCTGAGTACCCTTTACCCAGCACCTGCTACCAGAAAGCTTTAGCCTGGTGGCTGACCAAACACACCATCAGATGTTCAGTCTCGGAAGTTCAGATTTGCCAGAGTCTCAGCCAATAAGGGCTTGAGGACGTAGTGTTTGGCACACGTATACTGCCCGCAGATGTTACGATCACGGTCATTGTCGGATGTGGTCAGCATGACAACTACGGATGTTGCGCTATCGTATTGACTATAGTGCTGCAGAAATTCCAGACCTCCCATGCCCGGCATATTGATATCAAGAAAGATAGCGTCGAGGCGAAGTCCCTGATCGCGTACAAGTGAAAGCGCTTCCTCGCCATCATACGCGGCATGAATGACAATTGAATCGTCAAATTTGCGAATGGCACGTTGCGTAAGGAACTGATCACCTTCGTCATCGTCAACAACCAATACAGATTTCAGTGTCATAATTTACCCTCGTGCGGCTTGACTTGTCAGCTAAGTCTATGAAATCAGCTCCAACTTTACTGCCATCGAAGCACGGAGCTGCCTGCTACGTTGTTCGAATCACATGCCAACACGATTAAGTCCAGCAGCATCATGATTATGCTGCTTCGCGACGGAACGGCAATGTTACCAAGAAGCTCGCCCCCCCGTCGTTGTCTTTAAAGGTGACTGAGCCACCGAGCATCACAACGCTTTTCTGAATCATGTATAAGCCAAGCCCTGAACCAAATGAGGTTCGCGGGTGGAAACGTTCAAACATCTTGAACAGCCTCTCTTGCTTGTTCTCCGGGATTCCAAGCCCGTTATCGCTGATGCGTATGAGCACCGACTCGTTCTGTTGACGAAAACTGATGTCAATGTAAGATTCGGATTGATCCGGGTTCCGGTATTTTACGGCATTTGACAAAAGATTTTCCAGTATCAGTTTAAGTCGGCTAATAGGCGCTTGATACTCATCAGATACGTCAACCAGAGTGCGCACGTCTATCTTGTCGTACCCTGTCATGGTTGAGACAGTTTCAAGTGAGTCGACCAGCAGTCTTTCGAAATCTACTGTTTTATCCGGCTCATCAAGATGTTGCGCCCTGGTCAATGCGTGAATGTCAGAAACCAGACGATCAAGCTTCTTGAGCGACCGGCTGACCAGCATGATCATGTGCTTCGAGTCATGGTCAGCGGGGTCAATGTTAGCCTGTGTTTCTTCGAGCAAACCGATCGAGCTTACCAATGGTGAGCGCAAATCGTGTGAGGTTCGATAGGCGAACTCTTGCAACTCCTCGTTGGCTTTAACCAGTTCTGCAGTTTTCTGATCCACTTGCACTTTAACAAGATCGGAGCGAGCGGTCACCAGTATCGTCAGGGTGCTGAAGACGGCTGTACTGAAAAATCCAACGGTAATAATGCCCCACAAAACCCAATTGTACCCAACCGAGGTTGCCTTGTTATTGAACACCGTGAGTTCCAGATCAAGATCAAAAAAGGAAATGTCACGTGAAATAACAGTACTGCCTTCATCAGGTATCAGGGTTATCTGCTGTGCAAGTGAATCTCGAGAGTCATGCATGAACTGTTCATCTTCGCCTGCCGAACGATTGCGTAATATGAATTCGAGGCCTTGCTCCTGCGCTTGCTCTCGAATCTGTTTCAGCATTTTGGGAACAATCAGCATGGCAGCGGTGACGCCCAGCACTTCAGGCAAGGGAGCGTCGTATTCAAAAACAGGGTGATATACCAATAACCCAAATTGATCTTCTGCCTGCACCAACGAGATACGTCCGGTGCTGACAGTCTGACCCGTCTGCATGACTTTTCTTAGTAGCTTTTGTTGATAATTATTGTTTGTCGGGTCTGGCCCTAAAACATCGAAACCGTGCGCCGCCTCATTGCCGACGTAGGGATATACGTATGAGACCGGCAAATAAAAGCGTCGCTCAGCCGCGAGCTGCGTCTTGCCAGGCGATACGCGATCGTAAATTCTGAAATCGGGAAATCCCTGCTCGCGTAACCTCTTTTCAAAAGAGATGCGTTGGCTGTGTTTGACTTTCGCATACCAGGAGAGTGCCTGGAGTTCGGGGTAACGTGAAATAAAACGGGTTACGAATGTGCTGTATTCCTTGTAGGAAACATAATCAGATGCCAGAAAAAACCCTTCATTGGCGAGCAACATGTCTTCATAGCTTTGTAGCTGTGCGAGTAAAGCGTGGGACAGACTGCGGGCTTGCTTGTCGAGCTCAGCCATCCGCTGATCCTTATCGCGATTATTCGCCATGCCATATAGCAAAGTGACTGACACAAGACCAATCAACACCATACCGAGCGCGGACAGTTTGCGCGTGCTACTGACCGCATGTGGCCCGATCGTTTGCCCCAGTACCAGCAAGCCGATGGGTGCAAAAACTGCCACGCCCAAACTATCTCCTATCCACCAGACAAGCCATTGACCGGGTGCGAGTTCAAGCGGGACAAACCCAGCTAACACCAGGCTGGTGGTACCCACGGTTGCACTGATCGTTGTGCACAAGATTCCGCCAATAACAAGCAGTTTGAAAATGCTTGAGTAGTCGTCCAACGCATTAGGGAAGTACAGAAAGCGCCGGCATGCCCATGCGCCTGCCAGCGCTTGAAGCATGGCCCCAATGCCCAGCACGATTGCCAACAAGGTAGAGGAGAAGCTTAGCTGCTGGCCAAGTATAGGAATCTGCAGGCACGGTGCCAATGCAATCGCGGGTGCGTACCGATAGCCCAGAAGAATAATCCCGGCCAGAGCCACGCCCGCCGCGGGCCATACCGCAATTGCCTGGCTTGCCGATACACTCAGATGATATCCGTACCAGCCAGCGACAATATATGCCAGCAGAAAGGCACAGAATTTCAGCACGATACGCATTGACTAATCCGAAATTGATGCAGGTTTAGCAGTATTTCGCTCTTTGCGTCACTAAGAAGGATGAGCTACGATAACAGGCACTGAAGTTTTTTTACGATGTGACGTAAATTAAAGGGTTATGCGGAAAATACGCCAGTTTGCCTCGGGGACGGTGAAACAACAAAGCAGGATACGCATCACGCCAAAGCGCACGGCAAGTAACCCACCCAAAACCCAGCCGATGAAAGTCATCAGTCAGCCGTATACCTTTTAACCGTTCACTAGTGTCTGTCCAAAAACGGAAAATCTGAGCAATTTGATATTACGGACTGACACAGACTCGCCAGTAGCAAGCCGAGTTTCTGTTCAGCGGCGATATCTTAGGTGAATACGCAGAACTGAAAAGATGCATTCTCACAAGTTTATAGTTAAGTGCAGAAGACCAAACGTAAGCGTTAAATCCTAAGAGCCTTTCCACCTTGCCTTATCCATGCAAAGTGCACCCTCAAGCTCGAAGATATTACCTTCAAAACCTGCTCGCAAATTACTCAACTTATTGAACGTTTTCTTCTTGACTTCCATCTTGTGTCGCCCGGTAGTCGCGCTTATTTGCTTGATTCCGTAAGTCTCCGAAACTTTGTGCGTGCACGGAACGGCGGAAATTACAGATGAGTCGTCTGTCTGTGGTCTGTTCAACTAAAAGGGCGCGATCCAAAGACAGTCATGAGAATTACCGCATCTGAAATATAAACGCATTGTGGTAAAGCCCCATACGCGGTGGGCGTTGGAACCTAAACTCATGGCCAGACTCATGGCCAGACTCATGGCCAGACTCGCGGACAGTTTCCACTTTATTCGAGATGTTACAATATAATGAGGCAATAGCGTCTCAGACAGCTTGCACGTAAATATTCCATCGACTATTGCGATCTTGCGCTACGTGATTTTAAATGAGAACTCATAATACAGCGCCGCTGGAGCTTCCTGCCTCGTTCTTATAATTGCCTTACATCAATGAGCCACTGCGTATTGTCACACCGCTTGTTGAAAACAGGTGGCATGCCTCGACGTTCAACTTCAGACAGCAGGTATGGCCCCCGGCCAATGTCGTCAATGCGCCTGCTCTAACGATAACGGGGACTTCTTGCCCGATGTCGATATGCACATAGGTTTCCGGGCCAAGACGTTCTGCCAATCGCACAATGCCTTTGATGTCTCCGTCGTTATCGACGCCCAAATGTTCCGGCCTTACGCCCAGGATGGCCTCTGGTACCGCTTCCTCAATGGTACCGAGGATAATTGACTGACCGCCTGGCAAGAGGCATTTCGCAAAGCCGTTTACAGGAGTTTCCAATTTTACTGGAAAGGTATTCATCTGCGGCGAGCCCAGGAATTGGGCGACAAAAAGCGTTTGGGGATTGTGGTACAGCTCAAGCGGGGAGCCCACTTGTTCGATCTTGCCAGCATTCATGACAACGATCACCTCAGCCATGGTCATCGCTTCAACCTGATCGTGGGTTAGGTAAATCATGGTTGCCTTTAGTTCGGAATACAGCCGAATATATTCTGTGCGCATCTCGACCCTTAATGCGGCGTCAAGATTTGACAAAGGTTCGTCAAACAAAAACGCATCTGGTTCGCGCACAATCGCCCCACCGATTGCGACAGGTTGGCGTTGGCCACCAGACAGCTGCGGCGGTGTGCGATCCAGCAGTTCATCCAACTTAAGCATCCGTGCGGCATCTTGAAGTTTTGTCTTTGTATCCTCGGCAAAGGTCCGGCGCATGCGCAGCCCAAAACAGATGTTTTCGTGGACTGTCATATGCGGATAAAGTGCGTAAGACTTAAAAACCATCGCCACGCCGCGACGCGCGGGTTCGACGCCGACTATCTCTTTTCCGTTGATCTGAATGGATCCTTCCGAGGTTTTGTCCAACCCCGCTATCATCCGCAACAAGGTGTATTTTCCGCAGCCTGACGGCCCGACGAATACGCAAAAAGATCCTGACGGGACGCTGAGGTTAAGGTCTTTGATGACTTCAACCGAACCGAAGGATTTCGCGACGTTCTGGATAGTGACTCCAGACATAATGTTACGGTCTAGCGTTTGTGTTGGCAGATAAATTCGTCTACCGGGGTAGTGTGATTTCAGTGTGGTCGCAATGGTGCAACGGTCGAGCGTCATCTGTCATACGGTCTGCGTCACTTTTTTCAGGTTGTGTGGCGCATCGGGATCAAAGCCCAATGTCAACGATAATGTCTCGACCATGCTTTAGTGACTTGTGATAAGAGAAATCGAGTCTGTCAGCGGGTTATCAGTACGAACGCATGGCAAGGCATGAGCAGATGCGGCTTTGTCAGAAGTAACAAAGACAGATGCTCCGTCAGCGGTCAAGCGATCGCAAACCGCCACCACAGAGGCCTCTGAGGCGTCAGCAGATGCGAATGTAATGATGGGAAAATCTTGTCCGACAATGGCAACCGGACCATGCAGAACCTCTGCCGTTGAAAATGCCTCTGCATGCAGGCGGCAGGTCTCTTTCAGTTTCAATGCCGCTTCCTGTGCCATGGCAAACGATGGCCCTCGACCTAGTGCCAAAACAGATGATTTGTTTTGCATAGCAACAGCTGCGGCGGACCAGTCCAAACCGATCGCTACTGCTAATTGCCGGGGCAGACTTTGGATCGCTTTAAGAAGATCGTCGTCTTGCGCCAGTTCGGCAAACAGCCAGACACCTGCGATGGTTGAATTGATAAAGGATTTTGTCGCAGCGACGCTCAGCTCTGCGCCCGCACTAAGATTTAGCATGTGGTCGGCAAGCTTTGCCAGCGGCGATGCGGGATTGTTCGTCAATGCGATGGTCAGCGCGCCATTGTCATGCGCCATCTGGCCGCTAGTGATCAAATCGGGGCTTTGGCCGGATTGAGAAATCATCACACAGGCGCTGCCACGCAGTTTCAAAGGGCGTTAAAAAACGGATGCAACGGACGGACCCATTGATGCCACAGGCAGTCCGACCAACAACTCGGCGATGTACTTGAAATACGCTGCGGCGTGATCGGATGATCCTCGTGCAATCGTCGTAAGAGCCGCAGGATCAAGATCCGGCAATGCACTGGCTGCGTGTTTGATCGACGGCCCAGCGTTGGACAGCAGCGGGATTTGCTCTATTTCGCGCCGCATCTGTGATCGGGTCACGTTAGAGACTTTTTGATTTTGTACCCTGATCATTTCATGAGACCTCTTGAGACGGATCCATGCAGTTGCCGCTGGAATACCAGGTAGACGACCAGTACCGGAACAAGCGTGATGACGACAGCCGCGAAAAGCGCGCCAAAATCAACTGCGTATCCTGCCTGGGACGCAAACCCCGCCATGCCTTGCGTCAGGACATAGTTGTCGCGATTTGTGTTCAACGCGACAGGCAACAAGAACTGGTTCCATAGGCCCAGAAAATTGAAGATCGCCACGGATGCAATTGCAGGCTTTGCCATCGGCAACATCAAGAAGGCTTTCTCGTTGCTCCACTGGGCCTGTACTGCGGTAAAGGTGCCCGCACCACCCGGCTTCATGTATTCCGCGTCGACAATATCATGAATATCCGTCAGCACAGCTTGCATTGCAGGGTGTAGTCAGCAATCAGGTGTCAGGTTTTCAAGCCCGAGACGCACTTCATGACCACCCTCTTTGATCGCTGACGCAATGGCCGCATTAAGGTAGTAGATGACACAGCGCAAACGCCTGCGCCACTTTCCAAAGTCAAAACCGTGTCACCGCGCGGGGCCAGATTGTCGATGACAACGTCGGCGATTTTATACAAGCGCTTGCCGCTTACATGGAGCGGGGGCACCTGCCGCGAATGATCCAGGCTGGTCACCGCGATCAGCTTGTGTCCGCGCGCTTCTACGGCCAGTGACATGCCGATGATGGATTTATTGACTCCCGAATTTGACGCTATAAAGAACACATCCTGCGGAAGTACATTGTGGTAAGCGGGCAGTTCATCAACAACGCTGTCATCGCGCTCTAGTTCGGGGCCTGACAGTGCCGTAACGTCGCGGTTTCCGTGCAATACTACGTATCGCAACGGAATCCGGTTGCTTGGGATAACCCACCTGCGCGACCCGCAATCTCCATCGCAAAGGCTTCAGAATGACCGGTTCCGAAAGCCTGAAGGACGCCATCAAGTCGAATGCAGTCGATAAAAAAGTCGATAGCTTGCTGAATGGGCTCGTAATTTTTCGTAAGTTGCGTAAGCCGCTTTGTCAGTTCGTCTTGGAAATGCCTGATTGGAAATGCCCAATGTTAGTAGTCATAAATCACTTTTCTCCTGATTTGTTGTATTCCAATTGGCGTCGGCTTGATCTTTTGACGACCGCGTAAACCGTGGCTTTCGCATGGCAAACCTACGAGTGCTAACGGCTTTTGCGGTGATCGATAAATTTCTGGATGTCCGTTCAAAGTCATGCTGCGCGACAAACAGGTGGATCAGGTCAATGATGAACATCTGCCCTAAACGCAGGCCGATATTTTCGGGCTTCACATAGGGGTCTGGCGCGACTGTCAAAATGCAATCGTCTGCAAGCCGCGCCAACATCGAGTCAGCAGCACCTGAGACGGCCACCGTCAAAGCACCGCTTTGTTTGGCCACGGTGAGCATTGACATGGTTTGCTCAGTATCGCCAGAATGTGAAATGCCGATAGCAACGCACTCAGAATCAAGCAAGGCGCCGCTAATCAGACCCGCATGGCATTCCACATGAATATGCGCGTTGATTCCGATCCGAAAAAGCTGCGCCTGAAGTTCTCGCCCCACCAGTGCGCTGCCCCCTATACCGTAGATGTCAAGCTGCCGCGACTTGGCAATGGCGGTGGCCACCCGCTTGATCCGCGCAATATCCAGACTGCTTGATGTCAATTGCAACGTGCGCATATGCGCGCTAAGAACGGCGTTCAGAATTTGATCGGGTGTCTCATCGGGACCGAAGTTGCGCCCGATTTCGGTATCCCAAATATTGCCTTTATCATGCCGGCCAATACTCACGGCAAGCGCTACGCGAAAAGACACATAGCCAGTAAAGCCGACTTGTTTGCAAAACCGTGTGACTGTTGCAGGAGAGGTTGCAGTGAATTCTGCAAGCTGAGAGATCGACATGGATAACACAGCTTGCGGGTCCTGCTGCACGAGCTCGGAAATGCGCAGCATCGCCGAAGGCATGGAAGGCGAAATTGACCGTACCCTCTCCACGACGTTATTTGTGAGTGATGAGCTCATCTTGCAGAATTCACTGTGTGATAATTTTTTTCATTGATAGAGATCATGCTATGAAAATTTATATCATGTAAAGTAGTTTCATCAATAGGGGGAAATGATTTGGTTGATCAACTTATCGCTGTGGATGCAGGCGGAACATCAACGCGCGCGCTTATCTTTGATACAACAGGGCTCGGGTTGGGCTTTGGACGGGCAGATGGCGCCAATCCTGTTACCGTAGGTCAATCTGGTGCCACCGCAGCCATTGTCGAGGCAGTACAGGCCGCGCGAGCAAGTCAGCAAGAAACGCAATCGAGATACATCCGCGCGACAATTGCGATGGCGGGATCGAGTCTTTACTCACAGAGTGATGATTTACGTTGCGAGTTGGAGTCATTTGGTTTAAGCGGCCCGCTTGAGTTTTGTTCGGACCTTGCAGCGACTTATTGGTCTGGTGCCATCGAATCTCAAGGGTACGCTGTTGTTGCTGGAACGGGAGCAGGCGCAATTGCGATCAGCGGTAGCCAAGTTCGTCGCGTCGTTGACGGTATGGGCTGGCTCTTAGGGGATAAAGGGTCCGGTATCTGGTGTGGTCAAAGGGTCATACAGGCAGTCGCCGCAAGCATTGATGGCGCTGGGCCGCCGACTTTGATGACGGAGAAAGTTCTAGAAATTGCAGACGTTACTATTGGCTCACCTTATCTGCGTGAAGACTTAATCAAGTCTATCTATGCGATGCCCCCACTCATGATTGCGCAGTTTGCACCCGTGCTTTTTTCAACCTCCGATGACGTCGTCGCTCGACAAATAATTGCCGATGCGTCGTCAGAACTGCTTCATACGGTATCCATCACTCTGGACGCTGAATTTCCCGGGCCTATCGTTTTAGGAGGCGGAATCATGATCCGGATGGCCAAACTTCACGAGCAGATAGCGTCCCTTCAACAGGACATATGGGGCGCGCCGCCGGATGTAAGGCTGGTACAAGATGGTATTGTCGGTGCAGCCGTTTGCGCTTTGCGAAGTCACTATGCAGAATCTGATTTGCCTGATTCGGGAAAAAATATAGATGTGATTTTCAATAGACTTCGCCGGTACTGTCAGACCGTCTCGAACCAGATCAAGGCGTGATTATCACCGCTGTTCTGAACAGTAAGTTGAGGCCAGAACGCTTCCAGTTGCCGACAAATCAGTTGTTGATGAAGGTGACCGTTTCTTTAAAAAATCGGCAATTATCAGACGGGGGGAGAAATTTTTTTGTAGCAGTATCAATAGTGAAATTTAGCTTGATGTAATTATTAACGAATAAGAATTTTATGATCACAAAGTGCCTCACGGTCTATCAACACCGACTCTATCGAAATCTCTCTTTGCGATGTGAACTCGAAAACTTCAGCCATGAATTTCTCGGTGGCTGATTTGCTCTCTCTTAACTCCACCCGAAGTCCGGCATGAATGCAGTAAGATCGATGTGCTAAAACTTTACTGCCGCTGAGTTCCGGGTAAAGCTGTAGGTCTGACCGTCTGACTGTAATATAAGCGTGATCTCTGTTTTCGACATCGAAAGCACAAGACTCGACGGTATGCTAAATCGGATGTCACTGACGCAAACTCAAATGCCTTGGAAGTCATTTCTGACAAGAACGAGAATGACAGACTTTTTTCGTAGCCAAACTACTCTAACCCATTTATCACCTTTAAATTTTCATGATATGATCGAATTTACCGCATTGGCTGGCCTCTACCTCGCGCCGGAAAATTACGAGAAATTTAAAGCAGTTTTTACGGACAGGTCAGAGTCGTATACATAGATCTTTATCTATGTTGAATTATGTCAACCATTGTTATCTTTCCCACTTAATGGATGTGTGAGTTATGAAATTTAATCAACTGCTGCCATTTGCGCTGAGCGCCTCACTTGCTATGCCAGTTATAGCGGCGGGCACATCACCTGACGGCGAACCACTTGCCGAAGATCAAACGTTTACCTATCGCCTGCTGGACGATATCAAATCCTTCGACCCGCAGATCAACACGGATGTTGAGGGCTCAAGGATCATGCGCGATTTATTCGAAGGCCTGATGAATGAAGACGCCACAGGCGAGTTGATACCGGGTGCGGCGACTGGCTACACCGTCAGTGATGACAAACTCACCTACACCTTCTCACTGCGTGACGCCAAATGGTCCAATGGCGATCCAGTTACCGCCAACGACTTCGTTTTCGCCTGGCGCCGCCTGGTTGATCCAGCCCTCGCCTCAGAATACGCCTGGTACATGGAATTAATGGGTGTTAAAAACGCATCCGCCGTGGTCAAAGGGGATGCGCCACTTGAAGATCTTGGTGTGCGTGCCATTGATGATAAGACCTTCGAAGTCACCATCGACAATGCGCTACCCTACTTCGCGTCCATGACTGTGCACGCCTCGGTCTTTCCCGTCAACGCAGCAGTAATTGAGAAACACGGAAAGGACTGGACCAAGCCCGGTAATCTAGTGGGTAATGGCGCATATGTTCTGACTGAATACCGCTCTGGTGAGAAAGTGGTCAGAGAGCGCAATCCTCTTTACTGGAACAACGACAAAACCATCATCGACGAAGCTGTTGCGTTGGTGATCAATGACGAAAACCAGGCCTTGACCCGCTACTTGGCCGGCGAGCTCGACAAAACTGCAATACCTGCTGGACAGTACCCCAGACTCAAAGAGGAGTATCCGGACCAGGCCTATTCATTCCCACAGTCCTGTTCGTACATCTACTGGTTCAACATGACCGATAAGGGCCCTGAAGCATTGAAAGACGTTCGCGTTCGCAAAGCGTTATCCTACGCTATAAATCGTGAAGTCATCACCGACAGAATTTTGCAGGGCGGACAGTATCAGTCGTACAATTTTACCCATCAAAAAACCGCCGGGTTCGAGCTCAATGAGCCTGACTATGCTACCTGGAGCCAATCCGAGCGTGACGCCAAGGCGGTCGAGCTCTTGAAAGAGGCTGGCTACGGTCCGGAAAACCCACTCAAACTCACACTCAATTACAACACTGACGAGGCGCACAAGAAAATCGCAATTGGGGTGTCACAATTCTGGAAGAAAACACTGGGTGTAGAGATTGAGTTGGCCAATACCGAATGGAAAATTCACACAACCAATCTGCAAAATGGCGACTATGAAATTGGTCGTTACGCCTGGTGTGGCGATTATAACGAAGCCTCGACTTATCTCGATTTACTGACCTCCTACTCTGGTCACAATGTCGCTGGTTTTAATAACGCCGAGTACGACAAACTGATGGCAGACTCCAAAACCATGGAAGACCCCAACCCCAACTATACTGCCGCCGAAACGATGTTGGCCGAGAACATGCCATTTGCTCCGGTCTATCAGTACACCAAAGTTGTCATGCTCTCTCCGCAGTTGCGCAACTATCCGGTCGACAATCTGATGCAAAACGTCTACACACGCGACCTTTACATAAGCGCCAAGTAGACGTTGCCGTAAGGGGCAGTCTGTTCTAGCTGCCCCTTTATTTGTTCGACATCGGAACCCCCATGTTTAATTTCGTCTTGAAAAGGTTGGCGATAGTCATCCCCACCATGCTGGTGCTGATCGTCATATCTTTTATCTTGATGCACTCAGCGCCGGGCGGACCATTTACCTCAGAGCGCGAGTTGCCTCCTGAGATCCTGGCCAATGTGGAAGCCAAGTACGGACTGGACCAACCACTGATTTCGCAAATCGTTGTTTATGTAAAGAATGTGGTATTCCATTTTGACTTCGGACCATCATTCACATACAAAGATCGCAGCGTCAACGAGATCATCGCACAAGGCTTCCCGATTACCCTTATTTACGGCTCCATCTCTTTTCTTGTAGCCGTTTTGGTGGGTGTGTCGCTTGGTGTGGCTGCTGCCATTCGTCATAATTCCTGGCTCGACTATCTCGCTGTTGGCATTTCCATCGGTGCGCAAGTCTTACCTAATTTTGTGATGGCCCCTATACTGGTATTGGTCTTTACACTATGGCTGGGCTGGTTACCCGGTGGCGGTTGGGAGTACAACAACCCAAGTTATATCATCATGCCGGTCATCGCGCTCTCCACCAGTTTTATGGCTTCCATTGCACGCATAACTCGCTCCTCGATGCTTGAAGTGCTCAACGCCAACCACATTCGCACCGCGCGAGCCAAAGGACTACCGACCCGACACATCATCTTGCACCACGCACTAAAGCCAGCGTTGCTGCCGGTCATCTCCTATCTCGGGCCTGCCTTTGTCAGCATGATAACGGGCTCCGTGGTGATCGATATGTATTTTTCCACGGGTGGCATCGGCTTGTTTTTTGTCAATGCCGCGCTTAATAGAGACTACTCGGTAATGATGGGCATTACGATCCTGATTGGATTATTGACCATTTTTTTCAACCTTTTGGTCGACATTATTTACGCCTGGATCGATCCAAAAATTCGTTACTAGTGCTCCTGCAATGGAAACAACAGCCAGTGAAAGATTCACATGATTAAGCAGCCCATTAGTCAAATCCTATTGTTTTTTGCAAGTATTTGGAGTCGATGGGCCTACGGATGTACTCATGTTTCGATCACGCTAGTTTGTTTGCCACAGAAAGTAACCGCCGTTTTTAAAAGCCCAAGCCTTACTCAAGCGCAACAGGAAAACGCTGCATCCGCGATTTCCACGCTACCGGGGCACCGCCACGCATGATGATCGAACAAGACAAAATACAAGATCTCGCCGATGCCTTGACGGCCACCGAAATCAAAGGTCGAAGCCCTTGGGCTGATGCGCGCAAGCGCTTTATTAACAACAAAGCAGCCGTTTCCGGCTTACTCGTATTGTTGCTGGTTGCCGCCTTTGCCTTTTTCGGCGAACGATTCGCTAAGTTTCCGAACGACGAAATCGATTTTATGGTGATTGGTCAAATCGCCGAACTAGGCGGCCCTTCCCTCGAGAACGGACACTACTTCGGCACAGATAGTCTGGGGCGAGATTTATTTGCGCGGGTGGTACAAGGCACACAGATATCATTGATGGTCGGTGTTGTTGGTGCAGCTATCGCCGTGATTGCCGGCACTCTCTACGGCGCTATCGCCGGTTACATCGGAGGGCGTATTGACAACATGATGATGCGCCTGGTCGATATATTGATGGCCATCCCTTACATGTTCGTATTGATTTTACTGTTGGTGATGTTTGGTCGATCCATCACCATGCTGTTTGTCGGCATCGGCCTATTGTCCTGGCTTGAGATGGCACGCCTGGTCCGCGGCCAAACCCTGAGCCTGAAAAACCGAGAGTTCATTGAAGCCGCCCAAGCCACTGGCGTCTCAAGCAGCAAAATAATCCTGCGCCATATCGTTCCCAATTTGATGGGTGTGGTCGCCGTTTACGCTACCCTGCTGGTGCCACTTATGATTCTCACCGAGAGTTTTATCTCGTTTTTGGGACTAGGCGTACAAGAGCCGAATACCTCTTGGGGTGCGTTAATCTTCGAAGGTGCGGGTACCATGCAATACGGCACCCTGTGGCAACTACTGATTCCCCTGCTCTTTTTCGTGATCACCTTGTTCGCATTTTATTTTGTCGGCGACGGACTTCGCGACGCACTTGATCCCAAGGACCGGTGACATGCCGCTTTTAGAAGTCAGCGAATTATCGGTTGAGTTCACCACCAATGACGGTTTGGTACGTGCGGTCAATGACGTCAGCTTTTCGGTAGATGCCGACAACACACTTGCCATCGTCGGTGAGAGCGGTTCTGGTAAAAGCCAGACAGCCTTTTCGATTTTAGGATTGTTAGCCAAAAACGGTAAAGCCACAGGCTCGGTTAAATTCAATGATCGTGAAATTCTTAACCTGTCCCTGGCAGAACTTAATCGAATACGCGCGGCGGAGATTGCCATAATCTTCCAGGATCCGATGACCTCTCTCAATCCCTACATGCGTGTGTCCAGCCAGATGACAGAGGTGTTGATCCATCACCAAGGGATGAGCGAAGCCGATGCGCTACGCGAATCTGTTGCCATGCTCGATGCGGTCAAAATTCCAGACGCTAAATCGCGCATCCGCCTGTACCCGCATGAGTTCTCCGGCGGCATGCGTCAGCGAGTGATGGTTGCCATGTCGCTGCTGTGTCGTCCCAAGCTGCTGATAGCCGATGAACCTACCACCGCGCTCGACGTAACGGTGCAAGCTCAAACCATGTCGTTGCTGCGCGAGATTCAAAATGACTTCGGCATGGGCGTCATCTTGATCACCCACGACCTTGGTGTGGTGGCTGGCTTCTGTCAGGAGGTGTTGGTACTTTACGGTGGGCGAATTATGGAGCAAGGGCCCGTAGACGCCATTTTTGAAGCACCTAGCCACCCCTACACGCTGGGTTTACTAAAGGCAATACCGCGCGTCGATCAACTTAACGATACCTTGGCGATGATCCCGGGTTCCCCACCCGATATGATGAATGCTCCCTCCGGTTGCCCTTTTGAGCCGCGCTGCCAATACGCCATCGACACATGCAAAACTGAACTAAGCCCCCTGCACTCGTTTGATAATGACCGTCACCGTGCCTGCCATCGTGCGGTGGAGGAGCTGCAATGAGCGCCCCACTGCTGACTGTCGAAGACCTGCGCGTCACGTTTAAAGTGCGCTCCGAAGGCGATATGCCATGGACCAGACCCAAGTTGTTACACGCTGTAAACGGGGTCAACTTTACTCTGAAACAAGGCGAAACACTGGGTATTGTGGGCGAGTCAGGGTGTGGAAAGTCAACTCTGGCACGAGCGATCATTCGAATGGTGCCAAGCGAAGGCCACGTCTTGTGGATGGGCAAGGACGACATCCTCGGCCTCAGTGCCTCCGACATGATGCGCTACCGATCAGAGATACAAATGGTGTTCCAGGACCCGCTTGCCTCGCTGGATCCGCGTATGACGGTAGGCGAGATCATCGCTGAGCCGCTGCGCACACATCATCCTGAACTGAGCAAACAAGAGGTTAAAGATCGGGTCAAAGAGATTATGGCCAAGGTTAGTCTGCTACCTAATCAGATAAACCGCTACCCACACGAGTTTTCCGGCGGACAGTGCCAACGCATCGGTATCGCCCGTGCGTTAATTGTCAAACCCAAACTGATTATCTGCGATGAACCTGTATCGGCCCTGGACGTATCCATACAAGCCCAGGTGATCAATCTGCTGATGGAGCTTCAACAAGAGATGGGGTTGTCGTTGATCTTTATCGCACACGATCTCAGTGTCGTCAAACATATTTCTACGCGCGTGATGGTTTTGTACCTAGGTAAGGTGATGGAAATTGCCAAACGCGACTACCTCTATCAGAATGCCGCGCACCCCTACACGCAAGCTTTGATTTCAGCAGTGCCCATACCCGATCCTAAAGCTGAGCGAGCCAAGACAACCATTTTGCTCGACGGCGACCTGCCCAGCCCGCTGGCACCACCATCAGGCTGCGTATTTCGAACGCGCTGCGGTAAGGCGCAAGCTAAATGCGCAGAGCAGGAACCTACTCTACAGACCCATGGAGAGCAAGGCGATCACCACATTGCTTGCCATTTCCCGTAAAGGACTGTCCGTAACGGCCTGCATATAATAAGTGAATCAGGATACCCGCTTGATTAGCCCTCAAAAGGGATCTTTACGTTTGAAAAACCCTTTTCGTCTCGATCCGTTTGAGGTACATAAAATAGCTGCTGTAGAAGTAAGATAAGTCAAATCCCTCTGAGCAAAGCACATGTCCTTGTTTACAATCCCTGATCTCGAGCAGGCCACTTCTATCGTCCGTACTTTGATGCCGGCAACTCCCGCCTATTCGTGGCCTCTGTTATCACGCCGGGCGGGTATGCAAGTTGTAGTCAAGCATGAAAATCATACGCCTACTGGATCATTCAAAGCCCGTGGTGGCCTGGTGTACATTGATGCGCTGCAGAGCTCAGGAAATGTTCCAAAAGGCTTTGTTACTGCAACCCGTGGAAACCATGGCCAGTCCATTGCAATTGGTGCTGCCCGATGCAACATACCAGCATTGATTGTTGTCCCGGAGGGTAATTCTGCAGAAAAAAATGCATCGATGGAGGCTTTCGGCGGCGAGCTGATCATTTCTGGTAAAGACTTCGATGAAAGTCGAAAGATTGCTGCGCAGATTGAACGCGATCGAGGATATCATTTTATACCGTCGTTCCATCCAAAGCTTGTTCTTGGTGTAGCAACATATGCGTATGAGCTATTCCTCAGTCATGGCGATCTTGATGTTGTTTATGTTCCGATTGGCATGGGTTCAGGAATATCCGCCCTGATATCAGTACGTGATCTACTAGGGCTGAAAACCGAGATAGTGGGCGTTGTCGCCGAACACGCACCAGCGTTCGCGCTATCTTTCGATGCAGGACGATCAATATCTACCGACACGGCAAATACCTTCGCGGATGGTATGGCTTGTCGTCAGCCACCTGCAGAATCACTTGAAATCGTACTTGGAGGCGCCGCCAGAATTATACGTGTAAGCGAGGACGAAATTGCCTCGGCAATAAGATATCTCTACACCGATACACACAATCTGGCCGAAGGCGCCGGTGCTGCATCATTGGCGGCTTTGCTCAAGGATTCTCATACAGTTGATTACAGAAAAGCTGGTGTCGTACTGTGCGGTGGAAATATCGATATGACGCTCTTTGCGGAAATCTTGAGTGGTAAAACGCCGGTAGTTTGATCGTACTTTTATGGCCGCTACCTATACTTACTGAGAGAGATACAGCAATTGTTTTTCAAAGGGCTATATCTTTTGCCACTATTAGTCAGATATGCTGAAAACTAGCGTTATATTCCGCTTATAGCAACGATTGTTCAGCTATTGGCGAGCACTAGCTTGTCTGAGAATACATGCTCATGCAGATATAGTGAGTGGTTCGCCAATCACCCCGAAAATATTCTGAAAGGACAATATGTAATGGCTAAGTGGCCCGACAGTGTTTCGATTGAAGGTAGTCACGTATGTCTGGAGCTGCTTGATTCGAGTCATGAAAACGATTTACGCGAAGCCGCTGCTGACGGTGAATTGCATCGCCTTTGGTATACGAGTATCCCTAAGCCCGATCAGGTGACTGCCGAGATAAAGCGGCGATTGGCATTGCGTGATAGTGGCTCGATGCTTCCCTTTGCGGTACTTGACAAGACAGATGGCAAGGCTGTGGGTATGACCACGTACATGAATATTGATTCTGCCAACCGACGCCTGGAAATCGGATCTACCTGGTATCGTCAGTCAGTACAAAAAACGCCGTTGAATACTGAGTGCAAGTTGTTATTGTTGGGCCGTGCGTTCACGCAGCTCGATTGCATTGCCGTGGAATTCAGAACCCATTTTTTCAATGCGCAGAGCAGGCGCGCAATTGAACGCCTGGGTGCTAAATTTGATGGTGTTCTGCGTTCTCATATGATAATGGCTAATGGCACTACAAGAGACACTGCAGTTTATTCAATCATTGCACAAGAGTGGCCAACGGTTGAAGCGCATTTGAGCTGGCAATTGGAAAAACCAAGGCCTTAGGGCTGCGGATAATCTTTCGATTACTTTAAAGATCGCGGATATGGATGATGAAGGTGAGCTTGTTCTTCTGTGATAACCTGGCTCGACAGTCCGTGCTCTCTGTTTTCGAGGCTCCCTGCGGCTACGGCGCATTTATCAACCCGATAGTGTGCGCGAATTTTGAAGGCGTGCGTGGGTCAAGCAAATCGTGCTGGACTCTGGTGCATGTCTAAAACTCTCGCGCCGTCGGACAAAATCCACCCTGATTTACAAAGGAATAAAAAACCTCAAAGTGGTACAAAATACCCGTCAAGAAAGGTAGCAGATTGTAAGTTAAGGCCCCTTGCATGGCCTGAATATGCTCGCTAAGATGAAGACCTTTCCTATTCCCGGGATGTGTCCAACGCAGACATTCACTTCAGTGTAGGAATATTGAAGATGACATCATAAACAGATAGTCAGGCAGTACTATTTTCGCCTTTATAGACGGCAATACAGGACTCAGCAACTATCGCAGTCAGGTCCGCGCATTCGTCACATTTTCTTGACCAATTTTAGGGCAGAAAATTCTGCGTCGCCTTCGGAACTGCCGTTCGTGAAGCACGCAATGGTAATTGGATTAATAAGCTCAGAGTAGTGATAAACAGCGCTTACGCTGAACGGTCCAACTCCGATGTGCCCAATCGTCGTTCCCACATCCTTCATCTTTCCGACAGCTATTCCCAGGCCATAACCAACGTCTTCCCAAGGCCGTGCGGGGATCGGTCCACCAAGAGGTCGCGTCGACAGCATTTGATCGAGAGTGTCAGCCGACAAGATTTCACCGCTCAAGAGACCTCGCAGCAGGCGTGAAGCGTCTGGCGCAGTTCCGACAAGGCATCCGTGGTAGACCCATCCTGGACCATAGCTTTTGGCACTATCCCAGTGCAGCTTGGAAAACTGAACGCGGGTCTCGGACAGTTCTATGCTGGTCAACCACAAGGGTTTGGCAATCAACTCGGCAATGACTTCACCGAGGGACATTTCTGTTGCGTCCTTAATCAATTGGCGAACAAACATATATCCAATGTTGGAATAGGACCAGCAATCTCCGGGTCTAAACAACTGGCCTTTGCTTAAACCCACTTCAAGCACACGTTCGCGTGGCCACGGCGGCCCTCCGGCCGCTACAGCATCATGTTAATCTTTGAAGTGTCCATAGTCTGCAAGACCCGATGTATGTGCCAGCAGTTGACGAAGAGAGAACGGCTCACCCGGGAGACGAACATCCAAATCCAGAGAGCCGTCTTCAACTAGCTTCAGTGCACAAGCGGATATTACAGTTTTGGTAAAGCTCCAGAATGGGAAAAGAGCATCAGAGGAACCGAGCTCGCCCTCGTGACCTTCGGATGCAATCCAATATGCATGGACTTCATGAGTATTCATCTTCAATTTCCGAACGACCGTTCTGGGCCGCGGTTGCCTGTAGCAGTTGTTCACACTACTCCAATAAACTGGCAAGTGAGTGAAGCCGCTATAGGTAACTTTTATACTTGCGGTTGACTTGAACTGAATTGGGAAACCAATCCGCGCGAGGTCAAGATCACTGACGCCATCTAACTAAATCAACTATTTCGGCTGCAATTTCGGCCACCTGTTTTTGATCAGTCTTTATACGATAATCGCAAGGAGTTGACTGACGAGAAAGGATATCCAGCAATTCACCAGCTCGGCGTTCATGCCACTCCAAACCGGAGCCAATTTCACGTTGTCGAATGCGAGAATGTAGTGTCTCTATATCCGCCGATAGTTGAATTATGACAGTCGCACAGGATGGAATCTTTTTTCTGAGTTCATCAATAAAGCATTCTTCCTCAACGACATAAGAAATTATTAAATTCAATGCCCCAGCTTTTTCACAGTTACTCCAAATTGATTTAAGGTTTTCAAGTGCCAGCACGTTGTTCCAGGGATCATCGGTAGATCGAGGGAATGTGTATCGAAGCTGGTCAAAATCAACGAATGTGTGAGGTACCGAGCGTTGCTCCAGGATTGTGTTTATCGCGCTGCCAACTGATGTTTTCCCCACACCAACCGGTCCGCTTACTATTACTACTGGTAGAATCTCTGTCGGCATCTTTCTAACGGTGATTACAATATAAGATTGTGTTAAATACTGCTTATGAGTTTCAACTAATCATTTTTAATCTCTATAACTTCAGACAGATCTATATTCCCTTCCATTCAGATTTCGATCAATACAATGAATCATATGGATAAACAGGATATTTCGTAAACCTTTCTGACAGAATTTCTAACCGGCTGTAGCGGTAGTTGGC
>Ga0209187_1002091_pt1 | contig 20156 bp, 9 predicted proteins | sample BantaG_FD_187430 | JGI IMG/M metagenome (GOLD analysis project Ga0209187, IMG submission 187430) | Marine algal microbial communities from Bantry Bay, Ireland - BantryBay_4 metaG (SPAdes) (version 2) | ecosystem: Host-associated > Algae > Red algae > Unclassified | place: Bantry Bay, Ireland...
TCACATAACCCCTTTAGGACAAGGTGCACCACCTAACTCATGGGCTTACGAAGAATATACAATTCCAGATATGATAGCAGAGCCATTGATTGACTTTGATGGGAGACCCATTGTCAAGCACGGTTGGTTTCCTATGAGAGAAAGGTGGCATGTACCCAAAAGGCCATTGGTGTTCGTCGATAAGGAACAGGTATATAGATTTATGAGAAGAATAACGGATGCAAATGCTGGGGTTACCTTCGCAAGTACAACTACCGATCTTGGTGATAGAAAAGGGTATATGATGGCTGATGAAATGGTTTCGTTCAAAGCGGTTAATGATAGATTGGCAATGACCAATGTACCAGATTATGTTCCCTATGTGAGACCTGCCGGTGCACATTTAGTAGGGGAGGGCCCAGTTTCTACTGTGCAGACTGATAATAAATTAGTTGATATTTCAGTTTTTCCTAATCCCGCCAAATCTAAACTGTTTATTAATTTGGATCTTAAGGATGCTCAAAGTGTAGAAATAATTATGTCCAATTATATAGGTCAAAAAATCAAGACATTTACTGTTGAATTGAATAAGAATCAGCTAATCGAACTAGATGTCTCTGATTTTTTAAGAGGGATCTATTATTTACAAATAGGAATAAAAGGTCAGGAACTTTATACTCGAAAAGTATCAATTATAAATAATTAAATCAGTTGGTCGTAGGCTCTTGCCTACGATCCCCTGTTGGTCGTAGGCTCCTGCCTACGATCTCACTATGATTATCTCATTATTTCATTTGAACATCGACATTTGTAAATGTCGACGAACATATGGTGTACAAATCTGGAATCAGCCTTCGTTGGTCGTAGGCTCCTGCCTACGATATCACTATAATTATTTCATTTGAACATCGACATTTGGAAATGTCGACGAGCATATGGTAAGGAGCTACGTTAATAGCTCCTTACTTAATTTATTCTAGTGTTATTTTCTATATAGTTACCTTAATTAACATAGACTTTAACAATCTGAGTTATTTCCTTATTTTGATTATATATTTTCATAAAATAAAGCCCTCCACTGAATGTTGATAAATCTAAAGCCTCATTTGATTTATTGACTAAACCAGAAGATACTTCTTGACCATGAACATTAATCATCTTATAACTAAGGTTTTCATTTACATTTTTCCAAAATAATTGATCTGTTGCTGGATTAGGATAAACTTCAATGTTTGAATGGATCATAAAATCAATACTAACTATTTTGGAATAATCTCTATTGCCATCTAATGATATTTCTTGTAACCGGTAATAAGAAGTGCCGCTCAAAGGTCTAGTATCAATAAATTTGTAATCTATTTTATCATGACTATTACCATTTGATTGAACTTCTCCAATTGAACTAAATGATTTTCCATCATCACTTCTTTCAATGATGAATTTATCACTATTAGATTCAGACAATGTAGTCCAATTGAGGACAGCTGACTCTTTTTTGGCGATAACATTAAATTTACTTAGTTCTACATCCAGCAGATTACAGACTCCTTCATCTGGAACACCCGTTACAGGATTACAGCCATATGGATCCCATGTGCCTCCGTCATCATAGACAAACACATCATCGATTATATAACCGGAAACCGTATTCGTTGTTACGGTTGGAACAGTATTATCAAGAGCGGAAAGAGCAGGTTCTATAAGCAATTGATCTATGCTTACCCAACCTGCACCTGCATTAATTTCAGGATTAACTTCAAATTGAGCGGCAATATCGCTGATATATACTCTAACTCTCATCCATAACAATCCACATGTTCCTGTATGTATACCGGCATCAATATTATAAGTTCCAGTATTTTGATCAACTAAATCATCATGATTTGATCCATCAGTGAAATAAGCAACTTCACACATTTTACCTAGCTCAGGTCCAACAAAAAAGGAAGCTGCATCTTCTCTAGCATTTGTACTAAATCTAAACCCAACCTGAGGTTGGAGATCAGGAACAGCCATCCAGAAGTCTATTTGGATAAGTTCAGCTTCCTGTTCAGTTTGATCAAAACCGCCACACGTACAAGGATTAACTTGTGCAAATCCTAAACAGCCAACATCTTCTGTTTCTTGTGGTAAAAAATTTATTGTACCATTTTCTCCTGATAATCCATCTGTAAAGGCCGGTAGACCGAATGCATCAGTTTCACAGAACATTTGTTGAATATAACCATTAGCTTTCGCTGAAATCCCTATTGGCATGGAAGGTGAATTAGGTGAACAGTTTCCCCAGTAGTGATATAATACACTAGGATTTGCAGGTAATACTGGTGTTTCAAAGCTTACTGGGACAGCATCTGCACAATCAAAATCAGGTATGGTAATAACTTCATTAGGTTCACCAGCAGCAATATCACAATTAGCTGGATTAGAGTAAAGAATACCAGGTAGACCATTAGCTTGTGAAGTAGTCTGTGGGTAACAGATGCAAGCATAATTAGTAATAATTAGAGTTATTTTACCATCGGCACCATTACCACTTCTAAACACATTTGCATTTGGAACATCAGGGTCATAAATATCACCACCACTACCTTTTCCACCACCTCCACCTCCTGGTGCTGTTGCATCTAGGCCATCACTTCCAGCTGCACCACCTGCACCGCCATTAGGCGACCCTGCACTACCTGCTGTTGATCCCATTGCATTTCCGCCGGCTGTTACGACTTGTCCGCAACCGCCGCCGCCTCCACCGCCACTGGCATTGTCACCAGTGCCATTACCGTCTCGAACTCCTCCTGCTCCTCCATTAAAATCTCCGTTTCCTCCTGCTCCAGCACCAGAAGCGGCACCGCCCTTACCACCAGCACTTGTTATACCAAAAGCTGTTGAATTTGTACCGTCTTGTTTAGTTGTGGCGTAGACGGTTCCATTATGCATTATACCACCAAAACCAACGGTTACGGTATAAGTGCCCGTGCCTTGTCCGATTATTGATCCTGTAGAATAACCGCCACCGCCGCCACCTGGAGCTGCTCTTCGTGGTGTATTAGGATGTGGGTCGCCATTGGCATCAGGGTTTAAATGTATAAATCCGCCGCCGCCACCGCCGCCCCATATTTCGTATTCGATATCTACTGTACAACCATCTGGAATTATAATATCAACATCGCCAGGTGTTTCATAGGTAAGGGTTATGTCGCCTATAATAGTTGTTTGACCTATTAATAAAGGACTTGCTAAAAGTCCAAAAACCAGAAATAAAAATTTAAATGTTTTGTTCATCATTCTGTAGCGTTAGAAAGCTATTAAAGAAGCTTTGGTTAAAGAATACCGAAATTGTCCTAAAAGGCTGAGTTTTCGGGCTAATCAGCGCTTAAGGTTTTTTAAGGAACAATACTTTTTGGTTATTTTTGGAGAAGTCTATTACTTGCCAATATAAGAGTGGGGCTAATTGTGTGATTGTAATATATTATTTGCGAATATACGCATTTAGCAAAACGGTATACTGATTAAAATATATCAATTTTTTGTTTAAATCTTTCATTCTTGATGTTATTGCCACTAATTTGATGTTATTGCCACTAATTTCGTTTTGAAGTCGATCAGAAACCAATAATCTTCGTTATTGGATTACTATTTTTGTCTTTTTTACATGTAATGGTATATTTTGACAAGACTTGGAAAGATTAGCGCAAATTTTGTTTGTTATTCCTGTTTACTTTTGTAGTATTCTCCCCAGAATATATTTAGATAAATTATAGCATCTAAACATTAAAACCTTTTTATGCTTAAACTGGTTGTCATACTTCCTTTTTACGATTTCAAATAGCAGTAATGAATAAGCTAAAATATATACTTCTCTTAATACTTATTGGAACTCTACCATATCTCTCTGCTCAAACCATAAATTCAAATGTAGATTATGAGAAGTTCTTGTCAAATCATGATATGGTCTGGAGTATGGTTCCTGATAATTGGCAATTGTCGCCTTTTTCAGGAAATGGTAATGTAGGTTTTTTGTTTTATCAAACTAAAGGAGAAGGTAAGAATACCATGTCATTGCATGTAGGTAGACATGATTATTATGATCATAGAGTCGCACCAAAAGAAAAGCAACTACTTTGGATTTATAGAGGTAGATTGCCTTTGGGACATTTTAATTTTACTTCAAAAGGAAATATCACAGGTATAGATATGCGACTTAGCTTATGGAATGCCGAATTAACTGGAACTGTTTACACAAGTGAAGGTTCTTATAATATCCGGGGACTAACGCATAGCAATAATGACGTCGTTTTCTTTGAGACAGACGCTGAAAACGGAGAATCTATACAAATAACTTGGCATCCTGATGATCCTGTATCTTCGGTGTGGGAAACATTGCAAGCAGGAGGAGGTCCACGAAAAGGTGGTATGTGGAAGGAAATGATCAATGATCCAATGCCAATGCCTGAAAAATATACGCTTAGTGAACAAGACGGTATCAATTACTGCTACCAACCCTTGTATCAAGATAGGGGAGAAACAACAACAAGTTGGAAAACAAAAGGAAGTGCGGATGGGAAACAGGAATTATTGGTAAGTGTACATCATAGCTATCCAGAGCATAATAGCATGGATATCGTTACTGAGAATATAAATAAGGCGAAACAATCTATTGCAGAAAATAAGTTCATTGATACGCATAGACAATGGTGGCACGATTACTATCCGCTTAGTTTTTTGACTATAGATGACGCAGAGAAAGAGGCTTTTTATTGGATTCAGATATACAAGTTTGCATCAGCTTCTCGAGAAGACGGTCCTATAATGGATCTTATGGGTCCTTGGTACCACAAAACCTTTTGGCCCATGGTCTGGGGCGATCTGAATGTTCAATTACAATATTGGACACATCTAGCTGCCAATCGCTTATCTGTTGGAGCCTCCCTGCCCAATAATATTGATAAATATGGTGAGAACTTAGAAGGGAATGTTCCCGCACGCTGGAAAAATAGTGCAGCAATTGGTGCTTTGTTTCCTCAGGATATGGATTCTTATAATGGAGGAAAAGTTCCTGATATGTTGACTTGGATTTTACATGATTATTGGCTCCATTGCCAGTTTGCAGGAGATCAGGAACGGATAAAAACCAAATTATTTCCTATCTTAAAAAAGACATTTAACAGTTATTTATATTATTTGGAAGAGAACAAATTGATTGACGAAAAAGGAACGATTCACATCAAACGAAGTTGGTCTCCCGAATACAAACCAGGCCATGGACAAGATATCAATTTTACCATTGCACTTATTAAGTGGGGTAGTGAGACTTTATTAAATATTAACAAGGAACATGAACTCAACGACCCTTTATCTACAAAGTGGCAATATGTTTTAGATAATTTAGTAGATTTCCAAATGGATGAAAATGGTCTTAGGATAGGAAAAGATATTCCTTTTGATAAACCACATAGGCACTATTCTCACTTGCTTGGTTTTTATCCGTTGTCAGTGATTTCTCCAGATACTGAAGAAAATCGAAAACTGATTCGTACTTCACTAGACCATTGGCTAGATGTTACCATTAATAGTACGACAAAGATAAAAGCAATGCCCGTGACAGGTTATACTGCGACAGGGGCTTCATCCATGTACGCTACCTTAGGCGATAAAGAAAAGGCACTTTATTATCTGAAATTTTTCATTAATCATAAAAATGTATCGCCAACAACGATGTATAGCGAAGGTAGTCCTGTGATTGAAAGTCCTTTATCTTTTGCAACCTGTGTTCATGATATGTTGATTCAAAGTAATAATGGGAAAATGAAAGTATTCCCTGGCACTCCTGACCAATGGGGAAATGCTGCTTTTCACCAGTTAAGAACACAAGGCGCATTTTTGGTTAGTGCTAAAAAAGAGAAAGCTAAAACCCAATTTGTGGTAGTAGAGAGTTTAGTCGGTTCTGCTTGTGTTATTAATCCTGATATAGAAAATCCTATTCTCTATATTGAAGGAAAGAAAATGAGCAAAGAAAGATTAGGGAAACAAGATGAAAATGGATTCTATACAATTGATCTAAAGAAGGGAGAATGTGCTATCTTCTCTCTTTGTCCTTTAGATAAAATAGATTTAGCTATTCGTCCAATTATTGTAAAAGAAAAAGATAAAAACTTGTTTGGATACAGTGAGAAGACAACAAGATTAGCTGGGCATAAATATTACAGTGATCAAAAATAACTATGAATAAATTACTAAAGCTTTCTTTAATTGTTTTGTTCTTTGCTGGATTGGCTTTTTTGCATTCATCTTTCAATATAGTAGGGAGTACTGTAAAAAAGAAAAAGCCTAACGTGATTTTCTTTTTTACAGACGATCAAAGATTCAATTCTTTAAGTATGACAGGTCACCCAGTAGCAAGCACACCAAACTTCGACCAGTTGGCGAAGGAAGGTGTGTTTTTTGATCAAGCTTTTATCACCAGTCCTATCTGTGGTCCGAGCCGTGCTAATATCTTTACAAGTCAGTGGGAGCGTAAAAACCAAATAGGTTTTTCTTCTGTCAGTAAAAACACTATTTCAGAAGAAACATTTGCTGATACTTGGTTGATACAATTAAAAAATGCGGGTTATTCAACAGCGTTTATTGGCAAACATCATACTAAAATCGCAGATAGCAAAAATACCCCTCTAAATCAAGGCGTTGACTTTTCATATTATGGAAGTGGGCATCTTGGGTTTCGATTAAAAAAGCATAAAGTATTTTCTAATCTAAAAAATCGCACTCAGGTCGAAGGACTTTTTGAGGCAACTAAAGCTTTTCTTCAAAAGGATAATGAGTACAACTATTTTTATGAAAATTTTGAAGGCAAAAATAAGTATAACTTAGAACAAAGAAATGAGGATGAACCTTTTGCTATTTGGTTAAATTTTAATCTCCCTCATGCCAGTAGTATCCATGGATTGGGCAATGACCCTAATGATCCCGAACATTACAGAACAAAATACGAGGATGATTTAGACAAGTTTCCTTTTCCCGATAATTATCCTCAACCCATTATCTTACCTGAGGCTGTTTATGCTACCTCGGATCTAATGAATTATTATGTTACGGATAATAAAAATAGACTTTTGGACAAAAAGTTAAAAATGGCTCGTAGCGTTTATTCTCTGGACAAATGTTTAGGTGATTTAAGGGCTTATCTTAAAGAAATTGGAGAGGACAAGAATACCATTATAATTTATGCTTCTGATCACGGTGTAATGCTGGGCGAACACGGATTGGGAGGAAAGACAATTTTGTATGATGAATCAGTTAGGATTCCACTTACTGTTTATGCTCCTTGTTTATCGGAAAAACACCGAGGAAAATACATCAATGAACCAGTTGTAGGTCAAGACATTCCAGCGACTATATTAGAGATGTGCGGAGTTGATATTCCTTCGTCCTATCAAGGTAGAAGTTTGTACCCCTTGATTAAGGGAGAAAAAACAGATTGGCGAAAAGATATTTTTTTAGAAAACTTATTTACCCAACAAGGTTATCCTAGACAGGAAGGAGTAAGAGATAGTCGATTCAAATATATTAGATCATTTAGTAAAGTAAATGACCGTGATTTATATCTACCGAATCGGACTGTGCTGACTGACGAACAACCGATCTACGAAGAACTTTTTGATATAATCAAAGACCCAAAGGAAACCAATAATCTGGTAGATAATATTGCTTATGCCGAGACTTTGGAAGTTTATAGAAACCGATGTAAAGAATTGGTGATAGAATGTGGTGAGAAATAGACTCCCATTATTTGTTTTTTAAAATAGAATACTATTAATTTTTATAGAAATTAGCTTATACGATGTCTCAACAAATAAAGAAATTTAATAAAATCCTAGTTGCAAATAGAGGTGAAATTGCAATAAGAATTTTACGAGCTGCTTCTGAACTCCGTATTCGAACGGTAGCCATGTTTACTTACGAAGACCGATATTCTCTCCATCGATATAAGGCAGACGAAGCTTATCAAATTGGTAAAGATGATGACCCTCTTAAACCATATTTAGATATCGAAGGCATCATTAAATTGGCGAAAGAACAACAAATTGATGCAATTCATCCAGGTTATGGTTTCCTTTCAGAAAATGTAGATTTTGCAACACGTTGTCGCGAAGAGGGTATCACTTTTATAGGCCCGAAGCCTGAAGTGATGAATAAATTGGGAGACAAAGTTGCAGCTAAAAAAATTGCACGGGAAGTAGATGTTCCTTTGATCGAAGACAGCCAGCAAGTATTGACATCAGAAGCCATTGTTTTGGAAGAAGCGGAACGCATCGGTTTTCCCATCATGGTAAAAGCGGCAGCTGGAGGTGGTGGTCGTGGAATGAGAATAGTTCATAATGTAGAGGAGTTAAAAAAAGCATACAAAGAAGCAAAAGGCGAAGCTCTAACTGCTTTTGGGGATGATACTATTTTCTTGGAGAGATATGTGGTTGACCCTAAACATATTGAAGTACAAATATTAGGCGACGAGTACGATACTATTTATCATTTATTTGAAAGGGATTGCTCTGTGCAAAGACGTTTTCAAAAAGTAGTGGAAGTTGCTCCAGCTGTAAGCATAAAACAAACGACCAAAGATGCCCTATATGATTATGCCTTGCGCATCGCTCGACATGTAGGCTATAGCAATGCAGGTACAGTCGAGTTTCTTGTAGACAAAGAAGAAAATATTTACTTCATAGAAGTGAATCCAAGAATACAAGTAGAGCATACAATTACAGAAGAAATAACAGGAATAGATATTGTTCGAGCACAGATTTTGATTGCAATGGGGTACCCGCTTTCTCATCCAATTATTTTCATAAAAAATCAAAGTGACATTACTTGCTCTGGTTTTGCTATTCAATGTAGAATTACCACTGAGGATCCTGCAGACAATTTCAAACCTGATTATGGAACCCTTATCGCTTATCGTAGTGCAGGTGGTTTTGGAATTCGATTGGACGCTGGGTCGGCGTATGCGGGGGCAAAAATATCTCCTTTCTTTGATAGTTTGTTGGTAAAAGTGACTGCTTCTGGTCGTACGCTCAAAGGAACCTCAGAACGATTGCAGCGAGCTTTGTCAGAATTTCGAATTCGAGGTGTAAATACCAATATGGGTTTTGTGCAGAATTTATTGAAAAACCCAACCTTTCAAAGTGGGAACATTACGACCAGTTTTATTCCTGATCATCCAGAATTATTAAACCCCAATCGCTACAAAGATAGTGGTACAAAGATGCTTCGCTATCTCGCCGATGTGATTGTAAATGGTAATAGTGATGTAAAATTTAAAGACCCGAATAAGAAATTTCGCGTGCCAATTGTTCCTACTTTCGATAGCAAAAAAGCTTATCCAAAAGGAACGAAAGATAAATTAACAGAACTGGGACCTGAGAAATTTGCAAGTTGGCTAAAGGATAAAAAAGAGATACAATTTACTGATACCACTTTCAGAGATGCACATCAATCATTGCTGGCGACACGAGTGCGCACACATGACATGTTGAAAGTTGCAGAAGGCTTTGCCCGTCATCATGCTGATGATGTTTTTAGTATGGAAGTCTGGGGAGGTGCTACCTTCGATGTTTGTTTACGCTTTTTAAAAGAATGTCCTTGGAAACGATTAGAGCTTTTGCGACAAGCCGTTCCAAATATTCTATTCCAGATGCTGCTTAGAGGATCGAATGCGGTTGGATATTCCGCCCATCCTGACAACCTTGTTGAAAAATTTGTGGAGCAGGCATGGAATGATGGTCAAGGAGTAGATATTTTCCGGATCTTTGATTCACTCAACTGGACAGAAGCCATGACTACCAGTATAAATGCTGTAAGAGAACGAACGGGGGGTATTGCGGAGGCTTGTATGAGTTACACAGGCGATATCACTAATCCCAATAAGAAGAAGTTTAATCTAACATATTACCTAGATCTCGCTAAAAGATTGGAAGATGCTGGTGCACATATCCTATGTATCAAGGATATGGCAGGTCTATTAAAACCAGCAGCGGCAGAATTGCTTATCGGTGAATTAAAAAAATCAGTTGATCTTCCGATTCACTTGCATACACATGATACGTCTTCTATCCAATCAGCTACTTATCTCAAAGCTATTGACGCAGGTGTAGATGTGGTAGATGTTGCACTAAGTTCTATGTCAGGTTTGACTTCTCAGCCTAATTTCAATTCAATAGCGGCTATGCTAAGTAGCCACGAACGAGAGAATAAAGTGAATCAATCTTCCTTAAACCAATACGCTAACTATTGGGAGGGAGCTCGTCAATATTATTATCCTTTTGAGACGGAATTAATGGCAGGAACTGCTGAAGTTTATGATCATGAAATACCGGGAGGCCAATATTCTAATCTCCGTCCACAAGCACGTGGACTCGGGCTCGAAGATCAATTCGAAACCATCAAAACAAACTACCGTGCAGTCAATGATTTATTGGGAGGTATTGTCAAGGTTACTCCTTCTTCAAAAGTAGTAGGAGATATGGCTATGTTCATGACTTCCAACAACCTGTCAAAAGAAGACATTATAGAAAAAGGTAGTACGCTTGCATTTCCAGATAGTATGAAAGCGTTGATGCGTGGTGATCTTGGACAAATAGTAGGAGGCTTTCCAAAAGATTTTCAGGAGATGGTTTTGAAAGGTGAGCAACCTTATACTAATCGTCCGAATGCACACTTAAAACCTATTGATTTTGATAAAGCTTACAAAGATTTTAAAAATGAATTTGGGCAATATGTCCATTTCAATGATTTGATCTCGTACCTTTTATATCCGAAAGTTTTTACAAACTTTCAAGAGCATTTTGAGACTTATGGTGCGGTGCGAGACATACCGACTCCTGCTTTCTTTTTTGGATTAAAGCCGAATGAAGAAATATTAATTGAAATTGCAAAAGGGAAGAAAATTCTTGTTCGTTTCATTAACAAAACAATCCCGAACGAGTTTGGTATGTCTACTGTTTTCTTTATGTTGAACGGTCAAGCTCGTTCCATTGATGTTAAAGATCGTAGTGTAAAATCAGATGCGATTGTTTACAAAAAGGCAAATGCAGAAAATGAAGTCGGTGCACCACTGCAAGGTAGTCTTTCCAAAATACTAGTTAAAAAAGGGGATAAAATAGCTGTGAATACGCCATTATTCATAATTGAAGCAATGAAGATGGAGAGTACAATTACAGCACCTATTGCTGGAGTTGTAAAGAATATCTATATTTCTGAAAAAACGATGGTGGAGCAAGGAGATATGGTAATGGAGATTGAGATCTAAATTGGTTAGTTAAAAGAATGAAAAATAGAATCATAATTTATTGTTTAGTACTGATGGCCCTTTTGGGGTTATGCGCATGTATGCTAAATGATATAAATGATCAATCTGAAAGCATAACTTTTGACCAAACAACCAACTGGGTAATATTAAATAAAAGTGATGGTACAAAACAAGGTAATGCATACGCATGGGAATTTAAGATAAAAAACCCTGCAGATTATGTCGTACAGGTTCTCTTTGATACGCTTCCAGAGGTTCCGTTGATAGGGAAAGCTAAAATGGATGATCAGGAATTACAAGGTGTATTTAAGAAAGATTATACAACTTATGATGATAAAATAGTTTCAGAATTCAAAGGAGTAGTTAAGGTTCGAACAGTTGAATCTAAGCATATTTTTAGTATCAAGACTGATGCAGATTTTGAGCAAATTAGAATTATTCCTTCATACAAAACACCTCTTGGTTCTAATTTGTACCATAATGAATGGAAGCAAATGCATGAATCCCCAGAAAAACAGGCAGCATTAAAATGGTTTGCAGATGCAAAATTTGGGATGTTTATTCATTGGGGATTGTATTCTCAAGCTGGAGGTATGTGGAAAGGAACTAAAATTAATCATTCTCCTTTTCCAGGTCCCAAAGTAGCGGAATGGTTAATGCACGCTTTTCAAATTCCTAGATCGGAATATGCTGAGTTGGCAAAAACATTCAATCCAGATAAGTCCTTTGCGCAGAATATAGCAAAATTGGCAAAACAGGCGGGAATGAAATATATGGTCATTACCTCAAAACATCATGACGGGTTTGCCTTGTTTGATTCTAAATGTTCGGAATATGATATGGTGAATGCAACACCTTACAAAACTGATGCTATCAAAGAATTATACGAAGCTTGTTTGAGCGAAGGGCTTGAATTCGGAGTCTATTATTCGCATGGTAATGATTGGTATGATGGAGGCGATGGCAACTATGCAAATGTGAAAAGAGTAAACGACTCCTTGGGGATATACACTCATCGTTACGGTAAAAACTTATGGGATCCTAGTCCAAACACACATGCGGAATATTATGAAACTAAAAGTTATGTACAAGTAAAGGAGTTATTAGAATTGTTGCCAAAGTTACGTTTAATTTGGTTTGATGGGGAGGGATTTATTACCGAGGAGCAATCTTTTAGACTTTACAAATTAGTTTATGAAACCAATCCCAATGTAATAGTGAATAGAAGGGTAGGATGGGCGTTTGGAGATTATTTGGACGCTGGAGATAATAAAATCCCTTCCGCAGATGAAAAATTGAAAAAGTATTGGGAAACCTGTGGAACAACTAATAATTCTTGGGGTTATAAGGTGTATGATCAGGATTGGAAAAGTACCAAAGAGTTGTTGTATTACTTTGTAGATATACTTTCGAAAGAGGGAAATTACTTATTGAATATAGGACCAGATGGAAAAGGTCATGTTCCACCTGAAAGCAAAAAAATATTGCTAGAAATGGGAGAGTGGATTGCTATTAATGGAGAGGCTGTTTATGGCACATCTTCTTGGAGTATTGCTCGCGAAGGACAGGATGAAACGCTTTTGAAAGGGACTAGTCATAGAGCTGGAAAAGGCTTTGAACGGAAATTCAGTAAAGATGATTTTTGGTTTACAGCAAAAGGAAATTCAGTCTACGCAACTTCCTTAGTACCTTCTTCTGATACTATTCTAATATGTTCTCTGGGTAAAAAAGCAGGGACCATTAAGGATGTTAGTATTCTTGGAATGGTTGAAATTGAAAATTGGTTACAAACAGATAAAGGTCTTGCTATAAACTTATTGAATAAAATTGAAAATGAAAACGGGTTTGTTGTTAAAGCAGATTTGAAACAAAATTAAAATACAAAACGAATGATTAACAAAATTTACATACTAATTATAGTTTCATTCTGCACTATAAGCTCAATTGTTTCTCAAAATGTTTGGTATGAAAATTCAAGTAGCACAAATGACATCAATTTTCTTAGTGCAACAAGAGGTACATTTACTACGGATGAAGCAAACCCAGCAACAAGCGGCATAAACTCAAATGCCACAGTTTCTAAATTTGTAAGAGATGGGCAAGCCAACCCTACATTTCGTTTTAAATTAATAAATCCAATAACAGATTTGTCTTCCTATACTATTTCATTTAAAGCACATACATCTATACAAACGGCTGATTTTACCGCAACAAATAAAAGGGTTCGTCTTTTTTTAAGAAACTCAAGTATCGGAGGGCCTAGCAATTTGTTTTTGGATAAAGACTTTTCTGTAGGAGAAACTTGGGAAGCTTTTTCTTACAATTTTGATGGATTGGAAATTCCTGATGATGTTAGATTAGCGGGTGGGTACGATCAAATAATGATTGGATTGGCTACAGGGGATGAAGCAGGACTAACATCAACTTATTATATAGATGCTATTTCCGGGTATTCTGAACAAACAGTACCAAAAGCGGATTTTCTATCTGGTTCTTGGGGAGTGAGATTTAATCTAAGCGGAGGTATTAGATTAGATAATAGCAGTGATGATGGTTGGGTTGATGGCGTACAAGAACTTGTTGATAATCTACCAACGGTTGGTCATGTAATTACAAACTGTACGCATCCTGCACATGGTTATTATTATACACTAAGAGATAATCCTTATGTTGATATCGCTAGTGAAATTCATCCAGCAATGGTTCCTTCCTTAGAAAATGAGCAAATTATATTGGATATAATTGATGTTATTAGAAATTCAGGAAAAAAAGTAATTCTGTATCTTAATACAGGTGGACCATCAACTCTTCAAGGCAATAGTGACGTAGAATTACAAATTAAAGCGGCTTGGGAAGCCTATTATAATGACAAATTTGATGGAGATGAAGGCATGGCCTGGAGAACTTTAGTAAAAGGATATATTGAAAGATTTAAAGGGTTAGCTGATGGATATTGGTTGGATAATGTAAGTAATTTACCAGGCGAAGTAAGTGATTTTGTGACAATGATTAGAGAAACGGACCCAGATGTTGCGATTACTTTGAACAATCTGAAATCTTATGTAAAAGATGAAGATGGTAACGATATATATGTAGATTCTGATGGAGTTAACGATGATGATCCTTCTGATTATAGAGTTAGGAATTTTGAAGCTACTGATCCTTATATGGATTACACAGCGGGTCACCCTACACCGCTAGGTCAAGGAGCACCTCCAAACTCTTGGGCGTATGAAGAGTTTCTTTTTCCGTTAATTGTCGAAAGCCCATGGGATTCTTTTGATGGAGTTAAGTTAGCCTTAAAACATTATTTTGCTCCCATTAGAGAACGATGGAGTGTACCAAGTGCTGATTTAGTATTTGAAGTGGAACAAGCATATCGTTTTGTAAGGACTCTTACAGATCCAGGAGCAAGTATAACCTGGAGTACTACAATTACGAATGGTTTCATTACGGACGATGAAATGGAAATCATGCAAGAAATTAATGATAGAATGTTGCAATCACCTAAACCAGATTATGAACCTTATGTAAGACCAGAAGGGGCATACTTAGTTGGAGAAGTAACTTCAACCTTTAATTCTCTTAACGAAACTGATGTTACATATTATCCTAATCCTGCAACTTATGAATTAACTATAACCAGAACAACTTTTGATATAAATCATATACAGTTGATATCTGTTTTTGGAACAAAAGTAATAGATAAAGATTGGCATAGCATTTCATTATCTACCCAATTAGATTTATCGGATTTAAATGCTGGTGTTTATTTTTTAAATATAGCGAATGATGAGAATCAAAGCATCACACGAAAAATATTAATTTCTAAGTGAAAAAATGTAATGCAAATAACAATCCGTGTTAAGGATAAAGATTGTTTTAATTATAGTCAATTTTATTAAAAAGAAAGATACAATATGAATATTTTAAAATTAAGCATTGTAATAGTATTTTCATTTTTCACCATAAGCGTGATAACAGCCCAATATGTGTGGTATGAAAATTCAAGTAGTACATATAATATTGATTTTGAAAGCGCGTCAAAAGGTATATTTACAACAGATGAACCAAACCCGGAAATAGATGGAATCAATCCAAATGCAACAGTTTCTAAATTCGTCAGAGACGGACAGGAAGGTTCGAATATAATTTTTGAATTAAATAACCTCATAACGGATTTTTCTTCATACACCATTTCATTAAAAGCACATATCTCCATACAGACTGCTGATTTTAATTCAACAAACAGAAGAATTCGAGTTTATTTAAAAAACACAAATATCAGCAATTCAAGTATATTCAAAGCCTCAAATTTTACGACAGGGGAAACGTGGGAATCTTTTTCCTTCGATTTTGACGGAACAGCCATTCCGCCCGAAGTTATTGCAGCTGGAGGTTATGACCAAATGTCCATTCAATTCGCAGCTGGAGATACTGGAGGACTAACATCAACTTACCATGTAGATGCAATTTCAGGAAGTTCTGATCAAGGTCCTTGTGAAATGACTTATCCAGCAATTCGAAACGCAGATTATTTATCTGGTTCTTGGGGGGTAAGATTAAATATGTTTGGCGGCTTTAGATTAGACGATTCTAGTGACCAACTTGATTGGGTTGCGGGTGCACAAGAAATTGTAGATAATCTACCAGCGGTTGGTCATGTCATAACCAATGCGACACATCCTGCACAAGGTTATTATTATACCTTAAGAGATAACCCTTATGTAGATGTTGCCAATGAAATTCATCCAGCAATGGTTCCTTCGTTAGAAAATGAACAAATTATATTGGATGTAATTGATGTTTTTAGAAATTCAGGGAAAAAAGTAATCCTGTATCTAAATGGAGCTGGACCAGGACATCTTCAAGGAAATAGTGATGTAGAATTAGAAATTTTAACAGCATGGAAGGCGTATTATAATAGTAAGTATGATGGAGATGAGGCTTTAGCATGGAGGACTTTAGTCAAAGGATATGTAGAAAGGTTTGAAGGCTTGGTTGACGGTTATTGGTTAGATAATTTAGTTAATTTACCAGGTAGCTTAAATGAGTTTGTTGCAGTGATTAAGGAAGCCGATCCTAATGCAATCATTTCTACAAATGGGGATCCAAATTATGTGACGGATGAAAATGGTGAACCGATTTATGTAGATTCAGATGGAATTGATGATGAAGACCCGATAGACTATATAGTTAAAGATTTTCAAATTTCTGACCCTTATATGGATATAACAGGTGGTCATCCTACACCATTAGGAAAAGGAGCACCTCCAAATTCGTGGGCTTATGAAGAGTTCCTTTTTCCTTTAATTGTTGAAAATCCTTGGGGTTATTATGAATATGAATGTAGTAAAGAAGCATTAAAACACTATTTCTGTCCAATTAGAAGAAAATGGAGTGTCTCCACCGCAGATTTAATGTTTGAAGTGGAACAAGCATATCGCTTTGTGAGAACTTTTACGGACGCAGGAGCATGTATCACGTGGAGTACTACACAGCAGGGGGGGCTTATAACAGATGATGAAATGGCAATAATGCAGGAAATCAATAACAGAATGTTACAATCACCAAAACCAGATTATGAACCATATGTCAGACCGGAAGGCGCATATTTAGTAGGAGAAGGACCTTTATCTATTAATGCTGTTAATGAGATGGATGTTATATTTTATCCTAATCCTGTAACTAGTGAATTAACGATTACTAGGGCATCTTCAGACATAAATCATATACAACTCATATCTTCCTTAGGAACATTAATAATAGATAGAGATTGGGATAGCGGTACATTATCTACCCAATTAGATTTATCAGATTTAAATGCTGGAGTTTATTTTTTAAATATTGCGAATGATGAGAATCAAAGTATAACCAGAAGAATAATAATAGCAAAGTAAAAAATAGAATATAACTTGTGTTTTAAATCATTATCATACATCTTCTATTTTTTAGAAAGGAAATTACTAACTTATTAATTGATAAAAAAACTTCAATAAAAAGATAAATGAATAAAATTTTTCATGTTTCAATTTTCTATTTATTAGTAATCAGTTTATTATTTATGGTCTGCATCGGCTGTGGAAACAATAAAACTAAAATAGAAGTAAGAAAAGAAAATGGGATGGTATTTATACCAAGCGGCACATTAAATATGGGTGGAGATAATGATCAGGCTGATAAAAATGAATTTCCAAAACACCAAGTAGTTATAAATGGTTTTTGGATGGATGAAACAGAAGTTACGAATAAGCAATTTTCTGAATTTGTTGATGCGACAAATTATATAACCATAGCGGAAAGACCAATTGAATGGGAAGAAATAAAAAAGACATTACCACCTAATACGCCAAAAATACCTGACAGTCTATTGCAACCAGGAGCACTTGTTTTTCAAAAAACAAATCAACAGGTCCCTTTAAATAACCCATCTTTTTGGTGGGAATGGACATTGGGAGCAAATTGGCGGCATCCTGATGGTCCAAATAGTAATATTAAAACTAAAATGAATCATCCAGTTGTTCATATTGCTTGGAAAGATGCAACAGCGTATTGTCAATGGGCAAAGAAAAGATTGCCTACAGAAGCCGAATGGGAATGGGCGGCTAGAGGTGGTAAGAAGAATATGATATATCCATGGGGGAACGAATCAATTGAAGATGGAGGAGCAAAAGCTAATTTTTGGCAAGGACTTTTTCCATTTCAAAATACATTAAAAGATGGTTTCTTAACAACAGCTCCAGTAAAATCATATCCTGCAAATGACTATGGTCTACACGATATGTCCGGTAATGTTTGGGAGTGGTGTTCCGATTGGTTTGATATAGAATATTACGGCAGAAATAACGCTAAATTAAAGAATACCAAAGGCCCCCAAAAGAGCTACAATCCCTCTATGCCTTATGAGCAAGAAAAAGTAATAAGAGGAGGTTCGTTTCTATGTAGTGATGAATATTGCTCTGGTTATCGAAATGCGCGTCGTATGGGATCAACTCCTGATACTGGATTAAATCATACAGGATTTAGATGTGTTAAAGATATAGAAATGGATTAGTAGATTAACTGAGTTGTTTTTTACTTATGAAATAGATTTTCCTTTATTAGAAAAGTCAAAATTAGACTTAATTTCACTACCAATACATTCATTAACAATTGATTCATCTCACCTTATCTGTGAAATGTTTAAAGAAAATCATTTTGAGCATTCTACACATTAAACCTAAAGTGCATTATATCACCATCCGCAACAACATATTCTTTACCTTCAACGCCCATTTTTCCAGCTTCCTTTACAGCAGCTTCTGATCCTAAGTCTACGTAATCTTGATATTTAATTACTTCAGCACGGATAAACCCTTTCTCGAAATCTGTATGAATTACACCTGCAGCCTGAGGAGCTTTCCAACCATCTACAATTGTCCATGCTCTTACTTCCTTTACTCCTGCTGTGAAATAAGTTATCAAATTAAGCAATTTATAACTTGCAGCAATTACTCTGTTTACTCCAGGTTCTGTGAGTCCCATTTCTTCAACGAACTCCATTCTTTCTTCTTTTGTATCAAGCTCAGCAATATCAGCTTCAATTCCAGCCGAAATTAATATTACTTCAGCATCTTCATCAGCCACTAATGCTTTAAACTTTTCAGTCATTTCATTTCCACTGATAACACTTGATTCATCCACATTACAAACATAAAGGATCGGTTTTGCAGTAAGTAGGTGCAAATCTCTATATACGTCTTCGAATGCTTCATCAAGATCAAAACTTCTAGCTGGTTTTTCACTTTCGAGGTGTGCTCTAAGGGATTGGGCAAATTCAAGCTTTTTTACTTCTTCTTTATCGCCACCTTTTGTACCTTTTTTGAATTTCTCAATCCTTTTATCCATTGTGTCCAGATCTTTCAAGATAAGTTCTAGGTCAATAATGCCTTTATCTCTTATAGGATCTACATTCCCATCAACGTGAATTACATTGTCATCTACGAAACATCTAACAACATGTAATATTGCATCTACTTCTCGGATGTTTGCTAAGAATTGATTTCCGAGACCTTCACCCTTACTCGCTCCTTTTATCAACCCCGCGATATCAAGTATCTCAACAGTTGTCGGTTGTACTTTTTCAGGGTTTACAAGTGCAGATAATGCATCTAAACGTGCATCAGGAACAGTAATGATTCCTAAGTTTGGATCTTTAGTGGCAAACGGGTAGTTAGCTGCTAGTGCCTTTGCTGAAGTTAGTGCATTGAATAGGGTAGACTTACCTACATTTGGAAGACCTACGATACCACATTGAAGTGCCATATATTGATGTGTTTATTGTTTTATATTGATTGGTTTTTCTAAAACCGCTGCAAAGGTAATAAGAATTATGAATGAGAGTATAAAATGCTTGCTAAACAAAACGCATAAGTCTTACAGATTATAGAGTTTCTTACATCGATTTTCGCTATCGCTCAACTCAATGATCATAACAATGCATAAATTTTACAGCCGTATCAAAACATCTTTCCATTATAAGGTAAAGAACGAGATAGGGTTGAACACGTGTAGTAACACATCAAGAAACTGTCAAACACCTAATAAAATGACTTCTGCTTCAATACGCTCACGGATTTTCGCTACTACTCAACTCAATGATCATAACAATGCATAAATTTTACAGCCGTATCAAAACATCTTTCCATTTTAAGGGAAAGAATGAGATAGGGTTGAACACGCGTAGGCCCACATCAAGAAACTGTCAGACACCAAGTAAAATGACTTCTGCTTCAATACGCTCACCGATTTTCGCTATCGCTCAACTCAATGATTATGACAATGCATAAATTTTACAACCGTATCAAAACATCTTTCCATTTTAAGGGAAAGAACGAGATAG
>Ga0209187_1002094_pt1 | contig 20123 bp, 19 predicted proteins | sample BantaG_FD_187430 | JGI IMG/M metagenome (GOLD analysis project Ga0209187, IMG submission 187430) | Marine algal microbial communities from Bantry Bay, Ireland - BantryBay_4 metaG (SPAdes) (version 2) | ecosystem: Host-associated > Algae > Red algae > Unclassified | place: Bantry Bay, Ireland...
CTGTATCTAATAAATGATATTCATGCTTTGTATTACCAATGTTTTTACCAGCGACTGAGTATGCTTTTTTGACCACAGTAGCCGATTTCGACGGTGTCTGAGCCTCACCAAAAAGTGATTGTTGTTTGACCTCTTTTTGTCCCAAGATCTGCTGCGCGAGGGTCCTGAATTCTAACTCCTTAAAAATTTCAGTTAGTGCTTCTTGATTCACAGGATCTATGATGTACTTTTCTGCATCAAAAGTAATAGGACAGTCCAGCTTAATGGTGGCTAACTGCTTAGACAAGCGCCCTTGATCAGCGAATTCTATGACCTTCTCTTTCTGCTTACCTTTCAGCTGATCAGTATTAGCGAGTATCCCTTCCATAGATCCGTAAAGGGCAAGAAGCTTCACAGCAGTCTTAGCACCTATTCCAGGTATGCCTGGAATATTATCTACGCTATCTCCTTGTAGGCCTAAGACATCTATGACTTGGTCTACATTTTCAATTTGCCACTTTTCCAAAATCTCCTTGACGCCTAATATTTCTATTCCATTGCCCATTCGGGCAGGCTTATACATGTAGATATTCTCCGATACCAGCTGCGCATAATCTTTGTCAGGTGTCACCATATATACAGTGAAACCTTCTTTCTCAGCTTGCTTAGCCAAGGTACCGATCACATCATCAGCTTCATAGTTATCGATCATGACGATAGGGATATTAAATCCTTCAACTATCTTCATAATGTATGGCAGTGCAGTAGCTATATCCTCTGGCTGGGCATCGCGATTCGCTTTATAGGCTGGAAAGTCATCATGTCTAAAGGTTTTACCCATTGGATCAAATGCGACTGCGATGTGTGTCGGCTCTTGGTTCTTTAAGATATCCCAAAGACTTCTGACAAACCCTGTGATAGCAGATGTGTTAACCCCTTTAGAATTAATCAATGGCCTATTAATAAAGGCAAAGTGTGCTCTATACACAAGAGCATGTCCATCAAGTAGGAAGAGTTTTTTCTCGCTCATATATTCATTTCAAGTATGGAGAGCAAGATACAAAATCAAAAAAGCCCATCTTCGATTTGAAGACAGGCTTTTATATCTATTTATCCTTTTATTATAAGGAAATAACTTTCTTATAGTGCGTAGGATAATCCTATAGAATAGAATGACTGCGTATCAGGAGATTCGAATTTAGAATTTCTAATACCAGCTGAAATACCTACACCAACTCCTTTCCAAACATCAAATGTCAAGGTGTTCAACCAAGTATATTCGAATAATGAAGGTGTAGGCTCCTCTGCACTTGTGTAAGGCACAAATGAAGTTAAGGTAGAAGTCAAAGCGTAACCGCCCCAATCATGAGTATAATCCGCTCTTATTTTAGCCCCAAGAGATCCTGTAGATTCAATAGGTGCTCCGTCTGCAGGAAACGCAAAGTGGTAATTCAAAGGATGTACCACAACGATAAGATCATCAATATCAGGAGTCCAAGTGACACCCACTCCAATGTCTAAAGCACCTGGCTTTAAGAAATTTTGAACCGAAGTATTTATTTCACCTAAAGCAGATATCGCTATCTGATCCGTGATTGGCTTACCAGCAAGTGAAGAAAGATTTAATAAATCAACAGTTCCATTATCAAATAATTTATCCTCATCTGCTACACCATCAGCACTACTTAAATCTATATCCTGCCATGCCATATTCAAGATTCCTTTATTTCTCCAGAAAAATTCATCCGTAATATTGTTAGCAAAACCACTTAAGCCGATTGCTAACCCAGATGAACTCGCATTTGGATTAGGATTCGCAATCCATCCATTTGACTTATTAAAATTGAACCCTAAAGTACCTCCATAGCCAGTTATCCATCCAGCTCCATTCTCAATTGAAGCAGCAAGTGAAGCTTCTTCTTCTACCAATTTATCCATTGCTTCTTGAGCAGCTACTATTTCAGCTTGCTTAGCTTTTAAATCAGCATCAAGAGTTTGAGCGTTGATAAAGCCAACATAGGCCACTACTGTAATAAGTATTAAAATAAATTTTTTCATAGTATTTGTAATTAGTGAAATATTTTATTGTTTATTAATCGTGTATAATAATTTTGCCACCTAAGACATCACTAAGTGGATATAATATTCGACGGTCATTTGATTGAATAGTAACTGTTGTGTTGTCTATTTTTACAATTTCTCCTCGCTCATTATCGACAGTCACAGTATCGCCGATCTTTATTTTGCCTTTATTGTAGAATGATGATATAAAATTCTTAATAATGTCTTTAGAAGCAAGACCATATCCAATGGCAAATGCAGCTACTACACCACCAATTAAAATAGATAAATTAGTTTCTAAAAATTCAGTCTGAATGGCAGCTTGCTTTAATGCGCTGACAAAAACGGTAATTAAAATAAAATAAAAAACAAAACTTGAAATCATTCCAGCTGATGGAATCCCTAATGACTTCAATGCAGTGAATGCTATGTTTCTCAGTGCTTCTGCTAATAGAAGTCCAAGTACCAGCATGATGATTGCGACGATTAGATTAGGTATGAAATTTATAATATCTGTGACAAGATTAGATATAGCTGGCATTCCTAAAGCCTCAGCACCTGCAATAAGAAAAAATAGTAACATTATATAGTAAATAAATTTAGAGATCATCTTACTGATCTGTATTTTCATATTAGATTTCTTAACGATATCTATATCTTCTAATTTATCACCTATCTTATCAAGACCAATTCTGGCTAATAATTTTCTGACAATCCCAGCGACAATTTTTGCTACTATAAAGCCTATAATAATAATCAATAGAGCCATCACGACCCTTGGCACAGCACTTACAAATTGATCTAATAAATCAGCGGTTAATCCATCACGCATGTTAACAGTATTTATGTTTTTTATAAAATAATAGGGTGTTAATCTATTCTACAAAGTGTCTTGTAAATTTAGTCTTGATTAAGGGATGAAACATAAAAAAATACAGCCATCATTCTAAGGTATTTGGGTATCTAGGGTTATCCTGTACATCAGATAATCTTGATCCTTCATCTTCATCTGAATTAACTTTAGGCCCTTTTGCTGAAGATATACCTAAGAATATTTGAACAACTCTTGGGACAAATAATTCTATCATATCTCCTATAAAATGCAAAAAGCCAATAGAATGATTTATATTCTCTTTTATCTTCCTATCTTTTTCATCAAAGTGCTTTTGGTCTTCTTTAGCTAACTCCTTAAAGCTATTTTTTGACATAGTTAAACTTTACTATTCTCTATAATTTTCTTTGTAAACCTTCTTGAATTTCTGTTTTGCACGTTTAATTTTCATTTTAATTGCGCTCTCAGATTTTACAAGAACTTCACTAATTTCTCTGATTGACATTTCGTCTTGATACTTCATCAATAGGATCGCTTTATCAGTTATCGGAATTTTATCTAAGATTATTTTTAATCTCTTGACATTTAATTCCAGTAAAAACTGATCTTCAATACCATCATCGGCAGTATCATGTTCATTAGTCATATCCTCAACTAATATGCTTTTGTCTTTTTTTCTTTTTCGAATAGAATCGATACAAAAATTATATGTAATCGAATATATCCAAGTTGAAAATTTAGACTTACCACTGAATTTTGAAAGATTAAGCAAGATTTTCACAAATATCTCTTGTGTCGCATCCTCTGCTTTTTCTTCATCCTTCAGAATTGAGATACACTTACCAAATATTTTAGATGAATACCGACTGTAGAGCAAATCAAAATAACTCTGATTTTGCGTCTGCAAATACCGATCAATCGCTTCTTCATCAGAAATGGTTAATGTGATATTCTTAGTCAATAATGCAAATAAATAGCAATTCAAATCGCACGATTTGGTTTATGTCAAACTCTCTACGAGTTGAGACGAAAAATTTTAAGAAAGTTACAGAATAGGGGAGTTAACGTATTTAACAGTTGCAATATAAGCATAAATCTTAACATTTAGAAACTCGACACTCCCATGTAAATACTGCATTTGGTGAGCAATGAAGCTAAAAAGCTTGAAGCTATTGTAAAATACGACAGATATTTTTGAATATAATTGTTTCTGAAGGATATTGAATAAGTGATAGCTATAAGTGAAATATTTAATATAAAGGTCAAAAAAATAAATATGCTGCTGACATATGAGAAAAAAAATGAGGTAATGCAATGCACTACCTCAACCCTAACCAAATGAAACCATGTGTCAAACATACTTATTGTATAATTGACACAAAGCTAATATATAGCTTTTTTTTATAAACAATATGCTTTATTTCTTCAATGGTCAATTTCTACTCATAATCAGTGAATGTGATGTCTTATATTCCCAAGTAAATTTAATATTTATCTACATTAGATTTAGATAGACATGTTGACGTGCTTTGCCATTGATCGATTCATAGTGTTTTGAGATTGAGCTGTTTAACCGTTTAACCTGATATTATATTAGTTAATATTACTTAGATCAAGGCATAAACGCACACGACTGAAGAGTGGAGCGAATAGCTACATATCAGAGAGAAGCTGAATGGAGGTAGGGCTGGGGCTTACGTGAGATAAGTAGTGTGAAAATAGATATCAAGTATTTCTTAAAGATGAAATCAATAAAATAGAGCTCATATGAAAGGTCATATCTTAGAGAGCTTAGTATTTCTTAACCTCCTATAAAGCAATAGAATATGAATTACTATTACCACTCAATTAGAACAGCCATCATTATTCTATTTAGTCTGTTTATCAGTATGAGCCCCAATCTAGCACAGAGTGATGAAGATGTATTCTATCTAAAAAAGATATATGACCACACACTTCAGCAAGGCAAATGTTATGACTGGCTGACTCACCTGTCAGAAGACATCGGAGGACGATTAGCGGGCTCTCCTGGAGCGGCAGCTGCTGTAGAATATACGAAGCAAATCATGAGCGAAAATAATTTTGACAAAGTAAGCCTCCAGTCGTGCATGGTCCCTCATTGGGTGAGAGGCGGTACAGAAATTGTCAAAATCGTTAATTCTGATAGAATAGGCACTGTAGAACTCAATGCGACAAGCTTAGGTAATTCTGTGGGTACAGGTGATGGTGGCCTGATTGGAGAAGTCATTGAAGTCAAGTCCTTAGATGAATTAATGGCCCTGAGTCCAGCTCAAGTTACTGGTAAGGTCGTATTCTTCAACAGACCGATGGATCCTACTCAAATACTGACTTTCAGGGCCTATGGAGGTGCAGTAGACCAAAGAGGATCAGGCCCAGCGAAGGCGGCATCAATGGGCGCAATAGCTGCCATCGTCCGCTCTATGACTACCAGATCAGATGATGTACCACATACTGGAGTCACAGTATTTAATGAAGGAGATAAATTAATTCCAGCACTAGCCATCAGTACCAATGATGCAGATATACTGTCAGCCCTGCTGACGCATGAAGAAGTGAGTCTCTATATCGAGAATCACTGCGTGATGAAGGAAGATAAAGAGTCTTATAATGTCATCGGTGAAATCAGAGGAAGTCAGTATCCCGATGAAATCATTCTAGTAGGAGGTCATCTGGACAGCTGGGACATAGGAGGTGGTGCTCACGATGATGGCTCTGGCTGTGTACATAGCATTCAGGCTATGACGACTCTCCTTGAGTTGGGATATCAGCCACTCAGAACATGGAGATGTGTCATGTTTATGAATGAAGAGAACGGGCTAGGCGGAGCTTTAGCTTATGCAGCAGAATCAAATGCTAAAAATGAATATCATATGGCCGCTATCGAGTCAGATGCAGGTGGATTTTCACCCCGCGCTTTTGCCGTTGGAGGAGATAAAGATATATTTGAGCAGAAGTTTCCAGTCATCAGAGCCTGGAGAGACATGCTCAGTAGCTATGGCGTAGAATTGACACCCGGAGGTGGTGGTGCCGATATAAATCCTTTGAAGTCTCAGCGCGGCCTGTTATTCGGACTTCGGCCCGACTCACAGCGCTACTTTGATTATCATCATACGGCTATAGACAGGATAGACGCTGTGAATCAGAGAGAATTGGAATTAGGAGCTGCAGCTATGTCAAGCCTTGTATACTTACTAGATAAATATGGAATAGATGGAAAATAAGATTACGATACATGATAAGACTTTTGAAGAATATATTTCAAGCGAAAAAATCCAAAGTAGGATAAAAGAATTAGCAGCGCAGATTGATCAGGAATATCAGTCTGAAGATATCGTCATGGTAGGAAATCTAACAGGTGCCTTCATCATCTTAGCAGACCTATGTCGATATCTAAGTTCGAGCGTTGATGTGAAATTTGTCAAATACACCTCTTACTCAGGCATGGAGACCACACATGTGGTAGAAGAGAAGATGGGTTTCGAACGAATCAATCTGACTGGAAAGCATGTCTTAATCGTAGAAGACATCATCGATACTGGGATTACTTTAGACTTTTTACTGCAGAAAATCAGAACTCAAGATCCACTATCAGTTAAGGTATTCAGTTTACTTCTGAAGCCTGATGCAGTGCAGAAGCACAACCCTATTGACTATGTAGGCTTTGAAATTCCTAACGATTTTGTTATCGGATATGGCCTGGATTACGATGGTATGGGCAGAGACTTAGGGTCTATCTATTGTCTCTCTTCTGAATGATCTTGACGAATTATAAAAAAAGACAAGGCTAAAGGTTTTCTACCATAATAAAATGTCTTACTTTTGCGACGCGATTGACCCATGGTGTAATTGGTAACACACCAGTTTTTGGTACTGGCATTCAAGGTTCGAGTCCTTGTGGGTCAACAAAATGTAATTTCAGTTAATTGCATTTAAATATTAAAGAGCTGTAAATCAATGATTTATGGCTCTTTCTTATTTAAGAACCCTTTCCAGATATTAACCAAATACCACCCCTAAGACCGCCCCTTAATTATAAATCACTAATTTTGCATTAGATCAAATATTTCAGGAATGGCGATTAATGCAAAATTTGCCCTCAATAGCCCTACGTCAAAGAAAGACAGCGCAATTACATTTTATTTCTACAATCAACGAAAACGCTTCAAATATTCCCTTGGCATAGACTGTATGGTCAATCCTGAGCTATGGGACTCCAATCGTATGGAGCCATTAGACATACGATCAAAGATCAATCGGGATATCATCAAAGAGCATAAGGAGCGAAACCCGAATATAGAGACCCAGATACATAATATCAGATCCAGAATAAAAGAAGTCGAAAGGTTTGCCAATTCGTTTATATCAATGCGAATACTAAATAAAGACACGATAGACTTTGATGAACTACGCAACTACTTAGACGCCCAGATTCAACCCTTGAAAAGAACATCTAAGCCCACGGAGAAGACAGATAACCTTTTGATCTATCTGGAGTCATTTATCAAAGGCATGAAGAAAGGAACGATTCTGATCACCTCAAGGAATGGTACTGGCAAACAATATAGACCAACGACGATTAAGGCTTATCAGTCACTCTTAACCAATCTGATAGAGTATTTGAAACTAAAGAGAAGAAAGGGGATTCTATTCGATCAGATAGACACAGACTTCTATAAGAGTTTCCAGCTATTCGTGTACGGTCAAGGGTTCACACCTAATCACTTTGGGAATCTTATCAAAAACCTCAAGCATGTCATGAAACGAGCACAATTAGACAGACTGCATATAAATGAATCATATAAGCTATTCAAGAAGACGTCTAACGATTCGGATTCGATAGCATTGACCATAGCAGAAGTACAAAGACTGTATGAATACAGGTTCAAACCATCAGACAAGTTAGAGAAGTACCGAGATATCTTTTTAGTGGGCATTTATACAGCTATGAGATTTAGCGACTATTCTAGATTAGATCACACCAACTTCAAGACATTAGGATCAGGTCAAGAAGTTGTATCAATCAAGCACAAGAAGACAGGTCGTGAAGTCATGATACCAGTGAAACCAGAACTAAAGGAGATCATGGAAAAGTATGACTATCAAATACCTCAGATCAGTGAACAAAAAATGAATCAAAATATCAAGGCGGTCGCTCAGGTCGTAGGATTCACAAAGACTATCAAGGTTCAGAAGCATAGCGGTGGTAAAGAAACCACCATTGAGAAATCTATGCATGAACTATTCACGACTCATACTGCCAGGCGCACGGGCTGCACCATCTTCTATAAAGTGGGAATTCCGACTATTGATATCATGATGTTATCAGGACACAGTACCGAGAAAGAATTTTTGAATTATATCAAAATTGGTCCAGAAGATACAGCCCTCAGAGTTGCAGCAAATCCCTATTTCCAAAAGTCCCAAAAGAATCTGAAACGGGTTTAATTACTACTTTATGAGAAGTAAACAACGTAAAATAAGAAGTGAAAAAGATAGTCGCAATGCAATTCTTGAAGGATTACCAGAACCAAACCAATACTTAATGAGCCTATGGAAAAATAGTAATTGGGGTCGTCGGAAAGTGAAAAGTGATTGTTGCAAGCATGTAAAAACAAAAAAAATCAGACACATAGATAACCTTATCCGCTGCATGGAAGATTACATTTATCATAGATGCTCAACATCGAAAAAGGATTCTGATTTCCTTCAATGGTTGAAAGATGAAAAAGACAAGATCGAAGGTGAACCAAATGGTAAATTACCAGTATCAAATAGTAACGACATCATAGAAATTTTTCGACTACTCAAGCAAGATAACCTCATAGTATGTGGACATCAGAGAATTTCAAAGATGTTAGACAAGACTTTTAATCTGGAATATTCACAATCGACTATTTACGGCATGTTAAAGAGTGGGAACACTAAATCTACTAAGGATATTACCATAGAATAATACATAAAAACGCCTGTTCACGAATTAGGAAATTTATACCTACTCAATCTCCCATATTTTCATTAATTGCATCTACCAAACGTAGTGATATTAGGGGCTAAAGGTTCGGACCACTTAGCGTGCTGGATATCAAATACCCATTTACTCTATAGATTTGCATGACGATCAAATATTAAAGAATATAAACGATCACCAATATGATTATATACAATCCAGACGACTACACCACCTCACTAAAGAATCAAGTGGACCAAGAAAGGGAAAGAATAAGAGAACTTCATACAGGCTCTATTACTTCCATAGAATTGCTCAAAACAATACCGATTGCAAAAGTCTACTTTCTTGATGAAATCGATCAGCTATCATTCAAGTGTAAAGAAATCATTGTGGAAGAAATCGTGAGACAAATGGAACACATCATTAAAACACTTCCAATCAACCAAGGAACCCAACACTCTTTATCGATTCTATTACGAAGTAGTGCCGAATCCACTTTAAACTTTGACCCTCAAAACCCACAATAATTATGAGCGAACAAATGATACTTGCCCAGATGACAAAAGAAGACCTCTTAGGAGAGATCAGAAGCATCATAAGAGAAACACTCAAGGAAACTACAAATGAATCAGTAGCGGCAAAGGAATGGCTAACAGGTCCAGAGACACAAAGGATATTAAAGATATCTGCGGTCACCTTATGGAAGTGGGACAAGAAAGGCATAACCAAACCACATACGATGAATGGGAATAGAAAGAGGTACAAAAAAGAAGAGATACTACAAGTAATAAAGAAAAAGAACTACCCCAAATAGACGCAGGATATGGGCAGCAAACCAAAACCAAAGTACTACAGCTTCATGAAAAGTAGCATGATGCCGAATAGATACCATAAGTCAATTGGTCCACATTCCAGCTCATTAGAGTACCTAATAATGAGCAAGCCCAGTAAGCCCTATTTACATAAGGCTGGTGCTAACTTAGTATTGGAGGGCTTCAATAGTGACAACAGGGAATTCTATACTGGATTGATCCCTATTGCTGCATCATCAACCCAATTCTATATGGGCAATGCAAAAAATAAAGAGACTGGCCGTAAGCATCTTATTGCTGTGAAAATGGCAGGTGATAAAGTAGAGCTGTACATCTATGGTCATGACCTACCCACTAACGCAAGAAGAAAAAGGATGGTAATACATGAACATAAAAAAGGCGTCTACTCTGATATAGCCGCCTTTAATAGATCAAATATGTAAAGCAAAAATATGATTGATTTTCAAAAGTGCAAAATCAAAGCGAAAGATAAAACAACATTACTTGACAACACCCACTTACGGGACTTGTGGAAAGGTGTCTATGACTTTAATACGGGCGAAGTCATCACAGCCAAAGGATTGACAGCAGACTTTGAGCAATACGGATTGACATTTGAATCATACCCATCTGGAACCGTGAGGTTCTCAGGATCGATTCATAACTACTGGAATCACCTAAATGGTAAAGGATTGCAGAACTATGATGATTTTAGCTACTTGGACATAAAGGACTGCTTCAGCTCACTTGAATCAGAGTTCAATATAAAGATGGATGAAACAAGTATTGAGCGTTTAGAGTACGGTGTAAATATCATGATAGCTAAACCAGCCGACTCTTTTATAAAGGAGAATATTATCACATGGACTGGAGCTAAGCGACTGAGAGAAATAGATTTTCATGACAAAGGTAGATACGTTGAATTCAAAACCTCTCAATATAGACTCAAGCTATACGCTAAAGGAAAGAAACATAATGAGCACCCCAATCTATTGAGAGTAGAAATGAGTGTCAATAGATCATCATATCTAAACCGCCTTGAGGTAATGAAGCTAAGCGACTTATTAGACAGAAGCATACTAAAAAACCTACTGTCTAACCTATTAGAAGCATTTGACAAACTGATTATTGTAGATCAATTAGAGCCACCTAATGACATGAAAGAAGCCCAAGCAGTAGTTTTCTCTAACGGGACCAATTCTAAGTATTGGGAATCAATCAATTGTCGAATGAAGAAAAAGAGAATGCTAATAAAGTTTGCTGGCATACTTCATGAATCTAACATGGACACATTAGGAGAATCAATAAGAAATTCAATTACCCTCAAATGGCAAAAACTAATGAACTCAGGACTACAAGTAATTAAGCAGGAGAGGGTCAAGCATCTATACCACCATGATCACCCCGTCAGGAAGAAGCAAAGGAACGATGAAAGTAATGCGAGGAACAACCTTGCCAGAAGAATAGATAGTAGCGTGGACGATCTAAAAAACAGCCTATTCAAAGATCATGACATCAATGATATCATAATCTTAACTGAAGATCAGAGAATCAACCTTAGTGTATGGAGAGGCACCAAGCATGACAGACTTATCAATTTTTTACCTAAGATTAAAAAGAAAGCATGTTACGTTTTGTAAGGCTATCGAAGACCACCAAAAGAAAAAGCATGTTACGTTTTGTAAGGCTATTGAAGACCACCAAAAGGGAAAGCATGTTACGTTTTGTAAGGACCTTCAAAATAGCCAAATGTTACGTTTTGCACATTAGATAAACAAGCAAAACGTAACATGGTGGTCCCATTACAAAAATCAACCATTAAAACCACAGCATAAAATAAATCAAATGACAGAGCAAAAAAATCAAACAGATTCAGAAATTATAGAAATACTCGATGGTCATGGAATGTACATGATCAAGTATGTTCGGGAAATGCTTGACACCTATCTTTTGTTTTCTGAAGATGAGCAAAGAAAGAAATCGGTTACTACCTATGCGTGTAGTTTACTCATTGATTCAATAATGCAAATCAACGATCAGTTCAGCAAGCCTTGTACCACGTATGAGATTATCGGTAGATATAGGAATGATCAAGATTTTTTTGTTGAAATCATTCCTTCACTGCGACGATGTATTGAAGGTTATTTGGTATATAGAAATGATGATTGTCCAGAGTTAAAAATGAAAGTATATGGAGCATACCTTTTACTAACAGAATTCATATTGAGCATTGCAGAAAGCTCAGGTAACCCTATATATACTGTATAATCTAAGGAAATATTATCTTAGGGGGTAAGGGGGTCGAATCGCTAAAGTCGTCCCACACCAACAACGTTGCATTAGTCGTTTACACAAAATTGCATAATTCACCAAACTGTTCCCAAATGTCAAAAAAAAGAGGTAGACCCACACTTCCAAAGAAGATCAAAGAGAGGCGTGGCACGTACAACAAAACGAGACATGATAAGAGTCAAGGCGATCCCAAAGGTTCCAAGATGACAAAAATAAGTCATGCACCTGAGTATCTAAATGATGGTGCAAAAGAAAAATTCGACTTTCTATATGAGAAACTGAATAACATAGAGATTCTAAGAGCCGAAGACTTAACGGGACTGGCAACACTTGCGACAATCAATCATGATCTTACTCGAATCATTGAGAAATGTAACACCGCTGACTTTCTTGTAAAAGGCTCAAAGGGTAACATGGTCCAGAACCCAATTTTCTTACTCAGAAGTCGAATGATAAAAGAGTCACTGGAGCTATCATCTAAATATGGTATCACTCCAAGTGGCAGGGCTGCACTTAAGATACCAGCCCTTGAGGGCGAAGCTGCACCATCAAGCCCAGACAGTGAGTTTAATGATGTATAATGGTCAAATTTTATAGAATTAACACCCTTAAAACCGCCCCTTGGTTTTATTCATGATTATAATTAATTGAATATCAATATTTTAAGTGATTAGGTTGTAGTCCTTGTGGGTCAACTTACTAACTAAAGCAACTCATTGAATATCAGTGAGTTGCTTTTTTAATTTAAGGTAATTGTTGTCTGTACTGTATATATATTATTTAGCTGACTATCCATGATAGAATCTCTCTAATGACCACCATGTAGACACGAATACTACTTATATATGATACTCTTTATCCTGACATCAGACAAGGTCCTTTCTCCAAAATCCCAAAAGTCTATTTCTTGTGTCACCATATTTTGGTCATCATATTCAAACTCTTGATACTTAGAATCGCTGTACTTGGCTACCATGTTGCCCTGATGATCTACTTCATTTGACTGTGTCGTTTGATTTACTATATCCTCGATCAGAATTATATCTCCCGTCGTATTGTAAGTATATTTCATGTGTGACTCCTCCATCTTAGACCCTATAGATTCTATCAGTTGGTCCTTACTATTCCTGACAAATGTCTTTTGACTTTTTATCTCACCTGACTCCTTATCTTCCTGGCGCTCTGCTTTCTCAAGAATAGCCATTATGAATCAAGGCAAATTACAAATCGATAGTTCACCTGATAAGGGCACCATTGTTGACATCTATCTTCCGAAAGCTATATGATGGAAAGTATATAAATATTCTTCGTAGAAAATGGATCGCTAATTGTCAATTCTCTTAAATCGATCTTGAAGACTTAAGGCTGCTGGTGTGTGTGGCACAGTGATCATGCAGAAGATGCATTGAAGAAGCTTCAGACAGTTACGCTAGATATTATACTGATGGATATCAATATCGAAGGAGCAATTTCTGGCATAGAACTTTCTAAAGCACTGAATGAAGTATATATGGATGTTAGTAATATTTTTCTTACTTCTTTGTATGATGAATTTACATTTATAGCAACGGTAGATCTTAAATCATTTGATTATTTGATCAAACTGCCAGCCAATCAAGACTCAGAAGAGCACTAAACTTATGCAACGCTAATCGTCATCAGGCTAAAGATGACATAGCGGATGAACAAATATCCATCAAAGAAAAAATCTTCTCAAACGTTTAGATAAATCAGACATACGGTACGTCGTAATACGAGATAAATATTGCATGATCTATTGCGCATTCGATATAGACCCAATACAAATTAGATATGCACTCAAGGACTTATTAAAAGATTACAATTTGACTCATTTAATTCAGGTGCATCGAAGCTTTGTTGTCAATCTTGAAAAAATATCCAGTTATTATCTAAGTATGAATAGAATCAATATCAAAGATCAAAATGTCCCAGTGTCGAGAGCTTATAAGGACCAGCTCTTAGATAAATTAAAGAAGTAACTCCAAACCAGCACTGGAAGCGCATCTACTACCCTACCCAGCAATTATTTTATTGAATTTAATTTCTAAACAAATGACGCAAACGCCTCATCAAATGGAGTCTGTGCAAAGTGATTCGTTTAGCTACTCCAGGTCCTATTATCTATCCTCTATTTCCGATTTATTCAAATTTTTATCCACACAGAGTAAGAAATTGAACAAAGTCAGAATAAAATAGAAATCACTTCTATGAAAAAAATAATTACACTCCTTTTCATAACTGCATTCTTTAGTTTTCAATTGACTGCTCAAGCCATAAATAATGCAGAAGATTCAAGTTGTTTTCCATTCATTGAAATTATTGGAGATACAATTCACTCAGGTAAGTATCAATCTTCTTCTTATATAGAATCTGGTGCGCTAATTTTGAATCCTTCAAATGTTGACTTTAGGGCAATGGAATCAATTACACTTGTGCCTGGCTTCGAAGTAGAATCTGATGCTACTTTCAATGCTGAAATCGAAGGTTGCGAAGCTGACTCATCGATATATACTCCTTTAGTTTTAATTAATTCTGAAGGAATAATATATAGGCCACCAAATACAAATTCAGCCAATCAAAGAAATCTGAATCACTGCCTCACTTGTGGTCATTTTACTTTAAAATTCTTAGATGGTGGTGTCGGATTTGACGATAGCGTGGATCCAGTATTAGCCCTAGCAAGACGGACGGTGACCTGCGATGTTTTTGAAGATTTATCTGCACTAATTGTCAATCCAGATCTGACAGCGGGTGAAGTGACTATTGAAATAAAACCGTCATTAATTAACAATCCAGGTCCTGCACTTGCTGTCGCAGAGGTCTTACATGCTGTTGGATTCGATGATGGGATCATTGATAATGGTGTCTGGAGAACATTGATGACAGGAAGAGATTCTTGGGAGTTATTGGATGTCGTTGGCGCTAATAATTGGCCTCATGGGAGCCTGCAAGTTAATTTTGATTCAGCTCGACCTTATGTCTATAATGATGCGGATAGAAATCTATGTGTGGGGCCAGGTGATCGAGATTTTTATTCAATCATCCTTCATGAAGCACTCCATTTACTTGGTATTTATTCTCTGATCGATGGATCACATCCTAATCGAATTAGTCATCTAACTAATTCATTTGGCAGGAACCATCATGTGTACAGCCGATATGACCAGCATTTATTTTCATCAACTTCTTCACTGATCAACTATAATTCTCCTTTTGATATAAATCCTAATATCACTGTTCCTCTACCATTTGCCTGTCCACAATCGAACAATGTCTTTTTCAATGGATCGCAAACTTCTAATCAATCTGTATTTACAGGTGCGATTGGTGGCAACTGGTGGGGCAGCAGTTTAAGTCATCTTAATTGCTCAGCTGATGATTCATATATCATGAATCCATCTTTGGGCCCCGGATCTGTCCAGCGAGCTCCTCATCCAAATGAAATAGCCATTTTACATGACTTAGGTTATCATTTAAGCGGGACATTTGGTGCGATGAATTGTCCAAGTGATCCAGAGTGTACTCCACTTACAGCGTGCAACATGCAGGATCACATCCCTTTTGCAACATATAACACGCCACAACAAAATGATATTTGCCACATCGGTGTTAATGATCAATATACTGGTGCCCTATCGGGCGATTTATTTACCATTAATGCTAATGGGCCAGATGGATATTTAACCAATGATATTTTCCCAATTGGGCCAACATCCCAAGTCAGTATTCAGGGCAACCCTGACCATGGTCAAGCTATCATATTAGCGAATGGAGATATTGAATTCACCCCTGATCCGACTTTTATTGGATGGACATATCTGATTTATGCTTTAGAATGTTCTGGAGCGCAACAAGGAAATATCACCTACATAACAATCGAAGTAGACCCTCAGCCCTTACCACTATGTGTAGGTGATTGTCAGACGGGAGGAAATATTCTATGCTATGGTGATTTTGAAGATTTCGTTCCAGGAGGATTTTACCCACAAGTATCTCCAGCATTCCCTATTGCCAATGTTGGTAATTCATATACACCTGATATTTGTCGCGAATTAGGCACTAATAATTTTGCAAATGCAAATCTCGGTATAGGTGAAGTGATCATGTTGCCTCTGAGTACTCCTCTTTTACCAAATTGCACTGCAACGATTGAATTTTCTGTCGGATTTAATTTTGTCACCACTGATGCAACTAGCTCAATATCTGGTGATGTCTTAATATGGATGAGTGAAGACATGCCGTGTACGAACGACATCCCTATAGTCGAAAATAATCTTGGTTTACCAAATCCTACTGTAGGAAATGTATACATGAGTCCTTGTAATAATCCAGTAAGAAATTTTTCAATTGTGAGTGTTGAAAACAGCACATATTTATCTCCTGGAAATAACCGTGGACTATGCTTAGGAAGTGGAGTCAACATGTCAACATATCAGATAACATGGCAAAATAATACTGCGAATCCACTTAACTTTTTTTACATAACAGGAAGGCCATTAAACGGCTATGGTTTTGGAAAATTTGATGACATCACTATTACAAGCAATTGTCCACCCAATGAAATCACCATCACACCAAACCCAGATCCAATTACATTGTGCGGTACCGGTAATGGTTCTGTTGACTTTACAATATGCAGCGATCCTGGTTCAGTTGGAGTTAGCCAAGTGAGTTATGATGCCATTCCCCGAATACCCTCATTAAGAAATTTGACCTTCACAACACCTTCTATGGGTACTCTATCGATCAATCCTGGTGCTTGTCAAAAGCTGACCTTAGATTTTACATCAGACTTGGTGTTTGGAGATATAGCCTCTATAGAATTAAATAATACCGTAGATAATGGTTGTGTGACAGGTACATCTACTGCAGAAGTAGATATACAGGTCCTCAACCAGATAGACGTACAAGCTTCTCCGACTAATATGACTGTGTGCCCTGGGGAAGTCGGTGTTATTACCTATGAAATATGTCATAACGAACCTGTTCCTTTGGATTTAGAATATGAATCTTTAAATCTTCTAAGTCCACCTAACGGAGTACAGATCGTTCCGAATCAATTCTTCAACGCATTTGGCCAAAGTCCAAATCCGGTCACCATTCCTGTAAGTCCAACTCCTTGCTTAAGTATTGAATTAGAATTCACAGCTAGCATTAACCCAGGTGAACAAGTCATCATTGTATTAAATCCAGATCCAACTCAAGCTTGTATTTCTGATGTTTCAAATGTATGGACCACCGTGACTCATAGAGAAAGTCTCACTCTTACGACCACACCAAGCATCTTAAATCTGTGCAACGGACAAAATGCAGTTATTTCATATGAGGTTTGCAATACAACACCATCATTGACATTCCCTACCCCATATAATGTCACTGTTCCAGGAGGCATCAATTGCACAAATTGCACTGGGATTATACCGGGTATGGCTATTGGAGCTTGCGAAAGTTTCGATGTCACGGTAGAATCAAATCTATTGCCTAATGCAGGTGGATGGGCAGAACTTGAACTCGGCGGAAGCCTGTATTGTCTCACAGGATCAAATACAACGGCTATTTTAACTCCAGTAGAATTAGAAATCAATCCTGTCGATCCTGCTGTCAGCATATGCCCTGGATACACAGATCAGATAGCTTATGAAATTGTCAATAACAATGCCTTTGCTATTAGTTTGGACTATGATCTTTGGCCGCTGGGACTTGATCAGAATGTAGTCATGAATCCTGCAGGAGGCACCTATATAGCTCAGCCTGGATTGAGTATTTTAACCATTGACATATTAAATAACAATCCACTTGGATCCACTGTCACCATACGTCTTGTGCCAAGAAATCTTAATCAATGTATTTCGAATGGCTCTGTCCATGACATTGTCGTCAATACCCCGCAGACATGTTTCTTTCTAGATGGCAATGTATTCTTGGGTGGTGTCGATCAAAACTTTGATCCAACTTTCTGTGATGTCATCATGATTAAAGGTGTCGCCGTACCGAATCAAAGTCCATATGATGTGCTAGGATATCCCGTGACGGCTTGCCAAACTGATGATTTTTATCCCTGGGCTACATTATCAGTTGAGGTCATTGATTGGCTACGGGTAGAACTGCGAGATCCTACAGATCCAAGCATTGTGATTTGTTCTAAAGATGCTCTTTTACTTAATAACGGGACGATATTCGACCCTCAAAGCCCACAAGGTGTATTCTTGCCCTTATCATTTCAGGATGTACCCAATGGAGATTATCATCTTGCAGTCAGGCACAGGAATCACTTGGATGTGATGAGTGATGATCCCATTAATTTCACTAATGGTGTTGTCAGTGCTTGTCATTTTTCAAATGGAACTCAAGCAGGTAATTTTCAAGGAGTTGTGGTACATAATAGTTTATGCACACAGATCACCCTATGGTCATTATACGCTGGAGACGTCAATGATAGTGGCTCTATCAATGCTGGAGACAGAAGTCTTATTTTTAATGCTCTTGGAACTACAGGCTATACAACTAACGACATTTTGACTGACGGTGTCGTAGATATGTATGACCAAGATCGAGTGTGGGAAAATCGAAATAGGGTCAGCAATGTCCCCCAATAAAAGCAAAAATCTCTGTTTCTTCTTATATAAAATAAGGGGCTGATGAATTCATCAGCCTCTTATTTATTTGCTACATTTCTTGTCTTAATCAACCTAAACAAATGATGCAAATGCATCATCAACTGGTGTCTGTGCAAAATGATTCGTGTAGTTACTCAAGGTCTTATGGGCAATCCCTAAGATGATATCCAGAATATTCTGATTTGTATAGCCCAATGCTCTGAATGCAGCTACCTCTTCTTGTGGGACTTGCCCCTTATTTCTCAAAATGCTCAGTGTCATCTCTCTTAGGCCATCAAGTTTCTCATTACCTATCGGCGTCTTATTCCTCAATGCTGAGATCGTCTCCTTACTTACACCATCCATCGTCGCTAACATAGAATGGGCAGGAATGCAATAGTGGCATTCATTCTCTACATTAATGGCCAACCATACGACGTGCCTCTCTACTGTATCCAAGCTGCTCTTTACAAATAGACCAGTGATAGTCTTATAAGCCTCTAAGACCTGTGGGCTTTCCGCGAATATGGCGTGCAGATTAGGTATAAATTGAAAAGCTTTTTGAGATTGTTCTAATTGGGCTTTTAATCCTTCAGGAGCTGATTCTACAGTGTGTACTTTGAATGACACATGTTGTTATTGATTTGATGAATAAAACATACTGAATGAGATCTATTGGGAATTTGTTCTATGAAGCAGTGATAAGTCTCATGAAATGAAAAATAGCGGACAATCGATTCACGTTCTCTCTACTCACTGACTGAAACAAATCATTCTCCGATTAAAGTCTGAGTAATGAGGACATTATTAATCTAGATGAATTCTATCTCATTTATTTTGATGCCTTTGCACCGACGACTCAGCCAGAATGTGGGATGAAAAGATGATGGTTCGCATGTATGCAGCTCTTAAAAATAAAGGTGTTTTAGTCAGTTAGTGCGAGAAAGGCTAGTTCAAGCGCTCTCCAAAATCCGCAGGCTTTCGCACAGATCTTTTGCCAGGAACATCAAAGAAGCGAGAGATAACCAGAAAATTTTTAGTGTTTCGTAGCGTGTCATCTTGCACTTTCAGTCTGTGTCATCATCGGAGCGTGTCATTCTGAACTCGTTTCAGAATCTGCCAATTTAATAGATATGTTTTTCTATGTGAGATTCTGAAATAAAATTCGGGATGATTGCTCCGTATTTTAGATAAGTAAGGGAACAAAAGATAACTGAGTTAAAGGACTCCCCTCCTATTATTAAACGAATTGAAAAATTCCAACCAAAAATAAATCAAGTGAATTTATGGTCGGAAATACACTGGATTGACACAATTAGATTTTAAGATATAAGAGGTATGGGATATGATATACTTGCATTGGTTATAACATCAAGTATCTCATTGGGATAGTTCATATAAGTGTGTCCATGTTAAATAATAATTCAAATAGGGTTTCGTTTTTTTCAAATCTTAGGCAACTCACGTGTTAATTTTCAGGTTCAGTCAAGGGTGGCTGTGCAGGGTTAGCTTTGTGTGCTGCCAGCCATTTATATACCCTTGACGGGTTCTGTAAATTG
>Ga0209187_1002095_pt1 | contig 20096 bp, 10 predicted proteins | sample BantaG_FD_187430 | JGI IMG/M metagenome (GOLD analysis project Ga0209187, IMG submission 187430) | Marine algal microbial communities from Bantry Bay, Ireland - BantryBay_4 metaG (SPAdes) (version 2) | ecosystem: Host-associated > Algae > Red algae > Unclassified | place: Bantry Bay, Ireland...
TCCATTCTTAATTTTTTGATCAATTTGTTCGGCTTGAGTTTTCGCTTCAGCTTCATAAAGTTCAAGATAAATATTAAGTGAAGCATTCTGCTTGGCTAATTCCAAATAGGAAGACATCAACATAGACATACTATACTCGCCTAACCTAAGATCAGATTGTATTTCTTTTAAGTTATTTTTTGGAGTCATCATGCTGTTGCTATCTTTTCTACTACTTCATCAAATGTAAGTAAGCTTTGTTCTCCAGTAGTCATGTTTTTCAATGTAAACTCTTCGGTTTCCATCTCTTTAGATCCTATCAATAAAACATAAGGGACATTTCTTGCATTCGCATACTTCATCTGCTTTTGCATTTTTGCAGGATCTGGATATAAGTCGGCTACAACATTCATAGATCGTAATAATTGCAACTTTCTGAATGCAAACTTATGAGTAACATCATCAAAAGCGATAAGCAATATATCGAGGTCTTTTTCTACTCCTTGTGGAAATAGATCCTCTTCTTCCATGACATCATAAATTCGTTCTGCACCAAAAGATACACCTACTCCAGATACTCCCTTAAGTCCAAAATTTCCAGTAAGATCATCATATCTACCACCGCCACCGATGCTGCCCATCTTTAGATTTGGATATATGTTTGTATCCGCTTCTACTTCGAAAATACAACCTGTGTAATAGCTCAATCCTCTTGCAAGTGAAATGTCGAACTTTACTTTATTGTGTACAGATGTAAGATCTAGATAGTTATGAAATTCTCTCAATTCTTCTATTCCTTTCTGTCCTGTAGGTGCATTTTCAAATTCTTTTTCTAAATCGTCTAGCCTATCTATTGCAAGAAGTGATAATACTTTTTTGGCCGCATCTTCACTGATTCCTCTATTGGTCATTTCTATGATAACCTTCTCCTCTCCTATCTTATCTAACTTGTCAATGGCCATAGTCATAGCCATGAATTGGTCTTGTATTCCATTAGCCTCCGCCAAACCAAAAAGTATCTTTCTATTATTGACTTTAATTATAGATTTTAGATTCAATTTATGAAAAACTTCATCAAATATATTTACTAATTCCGCTTCATACATCAACGAATCAGATCCTACTACATCCACATCACACTGGTAAAATTCTTGGTATCTTCCTTTCTGAGGTCGATCTGCTCTCCAAACAGGTTGTATATGATATCTCTTAAATGGAAACTGTATATCATTCTGATGCATCACTACATACCTCGCAAAAGGTACTGTAAGATCATATCTTAATCCACGTTTTGAAATCTGAGTAAGTACCGCTCCCGAATTCTTTTCGGACAATGCATTCTGGTCTGCCTTCTTTAGAAAATCACCATTGTTTAATACTTTGAAAAGTAGTTTGTCTCCTTCTTCTCCATACTTACCTGTAAGGGTTTCAAGAAGCTCCATCGTTGGTGTTTCAATAGGCTGATAGCCATACTTTTTGAACACTGATCGGATTGTATCAAATATAAAATTTCTTTTATAGACTTGAGCTGGTAGGAAGTCACGCGTACCTTTTGGTATGGATGGTTTCATAATTTGTAATTTCTCTTAAGTGCGAAATTAGTTATATAAATTAATATGGTCTTATTTAAACAGCTATTTTGAATACTTAAATTCTTCATCCAAAACTTCAAGTCTCAATTTTACAAATTCTAAAAAGAGTTCTTTTTCCTTTTCGTAGCTGTTGTCATCATAATACCACTTACTGTTTAAAGGCCATATTTTCGCATTGGTTTGGACAGATTTATTGATTTTAGAATCAATTATTTTCATTTTATTCATCATGTATTCTTCGCTGAAGAGACCATTACTTCGAATCTCTGCCCATCTTTGTTTCAATCTATTTTTATAATCAAGATCCTCCGATTCTAATAGTCTATTAAATAAAATAGATCGCTCCATCCTCATCGACCTTTCCATCATGTTCAATTCATTATCTCCATCTCTGCCGAACGAGTGATCATAATCCCATATAGCAATTCTAAAAGGTGTTTTCGAGTCTAATTTATAGAGATAAAAGTTTTTCATAATTCCATCAGCATTGTAAGAATACAGCAGAAGTAAATGCCAATCAATCACATTCTCAACATCTATCCAGTCGCCGATTTTTGCGGAAAACTCTTCTATAGAAGAATCAAATAATAAGGATCTGAATTTTTCAATATATTCTGTTTGATCTATTTTATTAATCTTAGGAAATTTCTGTTGGTAGTAATTATTTGTATCCTGAGGATTTGGTATTCTAGATTCAAAAAGAAAAGGTGGATCTTTAAATATCATAGCCAAACTATCTTTTTTATTGAGCTTCAATTGACCGCCATTGATTTTCTCAGTAATGAGATATAAACCTTGAGCTTCGCCATTGATCATTATATTGACATAGTCAGAAGCGGCGCTGAGGTTATTCTCATGCATATCATGATATAGATCATAACTTATCTTATGTCTCATAAAAGTTTTGTCTATATAATTAGCATTCAGAATCCAATCGTCGTCTTTTGGGAGGCCAGCCAATTGATACTTTTTTATCAATTCTAAAGAAAAAGAATGTTTATCATATCGAGCTGAGTGTCCACCACGGTACTTGATCTCTGCTGGCATTTCAACAGATCCAACTCCATCATTATAGATTATGGTACATTCTTGCTTAATATCCCAACTAAATCCGTCTGACTTTAAGATGTCAATTTGTGGTAATTCTTTTCCATCATTACAACTGGGTAAAGTAAGTAATACCACCAAAATGGATATGTATATATATAAGATTCTATTCATTAATTGTAATAAAGATATTCGTTTTCATCTCTTTTCGAAAACTTAATCACAAGCAAGTGCACATAACACTAAAAAATCTCAACCATCCACCGTACCTTGTGTTTTACTCCAATAATATATAAAAACTGAATGGCAAAGAAAAAAGCAGAGGATGGCTATATCGAAATTGTAGGCGCTAGAGAGAATAATCTAAAGAATGTATCTGTAAAGATTCCTAGAAATCAACTGGTTGTTATCACTGGCATTAGTGGTAGTGGTAAATCTTCACTGGCATTTGACACACTTTATTCTGAGGGTCAAAGACGGTATATGGAGACTTTCTCTAGTTATGCTCGTCAGTTCCTGGGAAATATGGAAAGACCAGACGTTGAAAAAATAGATGGCCTTAGTCCAGTAATATCTATCGAACAAAAAACCACGTCTTGGAATCCTCGTTCGACTGTAGGTACAACTACTGAGATATATGATTTCCTAAGGTTACTATTTGCAAGAGGGAGCGATGCATATTCTTATGTTACAGGAAAGAAAATGGTGAAATACACCGAAAATCAGATCATTGATGATATTTTCTCAAATTATAAAGGAAAAAAAATAGTAATTCTTGCTCCTATGGTTAGGTCTCGAAAAGGTCACTATAGAGAACTCTTCGAAAATGTAAGAAAAAAAGGATACACTAAAGTAAGAATCGATGGAGAGGTCGTTGATCTCATACAAGGACTCCAAGTAGATCGATACAAAGTTCATGATATAGAACTGATCGTAGATCGACTTAAAGTAGAGGAAGATAAAAAGGATAGAATTTCTACTTCACTTGAGACTGCGCTCAAGATGGGAGAAGACTTTATTTACATCAATGAGCATGGTACTGATGAGCTTACTCCATTTAGTAAGCAACTCATGGATGCTGAGTCTGGTGTAAGTTATGAAGAACCATCTCCTAATACGTTTTCTTTTAATTCTCCATATGGTACATGTCCAGCATGCAAAGGTCTTGGACAACTGCATAAAGCAGATATTGACAAAGTAATTCCAGATGACACAAAATCTATAAAACAAGTTGGTATTAAGCCATTCGGAGAGGTCCGAGAAAACATGACATTCAAACAGATTAAAAAAATTGCAAAGAAATTTAAGTTTGATCTTAATACACCTGTAAAAGATATTCCGAAAGAAGCGTTGGATATCCTTCTCTATGGCGGAAACAGTTCTTTAGGAATAGATTTAGGATACTCGCCTCACGAGCTCGTTTATAATCTAGCAACGGATGGAATAATCAATATGCTTGAAAGATGGTATAAAGATACTTCATCCGAGAAAATAAGAAATTGGGCAGAAGAGTTTTTATCTATCCAAAACTGTCCAGAATGCGAAGGTTATAGGCTAAAGAAATCATCCTTATTTTTCCGATTAGGCGGAATGCACATTGGTCAATTGGCCACTATGGATCTAGATAATTTGTATGAATGGTTCGAAAACATTGATGACAAGCTATCTGATAGACAAAAAACAATCTCCAAAGATGTAATCAAAGAAATAAAAATGAGGTTAGGTTTTCTTCTTGAGGTTGGGCTTAATTATTTACAACTTAATCGTCCAACAAGAACCTTATCAGGTGGGGAATCTCAAAGAACAAGACTGGCTACGCAAATCGGTTCTCAATTGACTGGTATTACTTATATAATGGATGAGCCAAGTATCGGATTACACCAAAGAGACAATCAAAGGCTTATCAATGCATTAAAAAACCTTACAGAAATTGGGAATACTGTCGTAGTCGTCGAACATGACAAAGACATAATGCTTGCTTCTGACTACCTTATTGATATCGGTCCTGGAGCCGGTAAAAACGGTGGAGAAATTGTAGCAGAAGGACATCCTAGCGAATTCAAAAAAATAAAAACAATCACGGCCAACTACTTGTCTAATAGGATTCAAATAGAAGTCCCTGAGAAAAGAAGAAAAGGGAATGGTAAAAAAATGACACTGAAAGGTGCGACTGGCCATAACTTACAGAATGTAGACCTTGTGGTACCTTTAGGAAAATTCATTTGTGTAACTGGAGTCTCAGGAAGTGGTAAGTCCTCTTTGATCAATTCTACATTGTATCCAATATTAAGAGCGCATTTCTATCGAAGTAGCCAAAGACCTCTTCCGTACAATAAAATAAATGGTATAGACAATGTAGATAAGGTCATAGAAATAGACCAATCTGCAATAGGCCGAACACCAAGATCAAATCCAGCTACATATACTGGAGTATTTGGCAATATTCGAAATATATTTTCTTCTCTTCCTGAAGCAAAAATCCGAGGATATAAGCCAGGAAGGTTTTCTTTTAATGTCAAAGGAGGTAGATGTGAAGTCTGCCATGGTGCCGGTAAAAAGGTGATCGAGATGAATTTCTTGCCAGATGTATTGGTTGATTGTGAATCGTGTATGGGCAGAAGATATAACAGAGAAACGCTAGAGATTCTATATAAAGGAAAATCAATTTCTGATGTATTGGATATGAGCGTTGAGGAAGCGACAGAATTCTTTCAACCTATACCGTCTATACATAGAAAACTTAAAACGCTCAACAGTGTAGGTCTGGGATATATTACACTTGGACAACAAGCCACTACTCTATCAGGCGGTGAAGCACAAAGGGTGAAACTATCGCTAGAACTTGCAAAAAGAGATACTGGGAATACACTTTACATATTAGATGAGCCGACGACCGGATTGCACTTTGAAGATATACGTCATCTTATCAATGTACTGAATCGACTAGTAGATAAAGGAAATACAATATTGGTCATAGAGCATAACATGGACATCATCAAAGTTGCTGATCATATTATTGATATTGGTCCTGAAGGTGGTCGTGGTGGTGGAAACATCTTATTTGCTGGGGCTCCCGAAAAATTAATGAAAGATAAAGAAAGTCACACAGGAAAATTTCTTGCTTTGGAGATGTAGATACAATGGATACACTTACTAATACTGTCCTGTTCTTAGCATTACTAATGTGCAAGCTTCTTCGACTAAAACTCCCTGTTCCCTTGCCCTCAATGCAAAACTTCTATTTTCTGCACCTGGATTAAAGATTATACGTCGAGGTTTTAGAGACAAGAGATAGTCTTCATGATCTTGCTGTCTATCTTCTCCCATGTACATTGTGATCGTATCAACTCCAGATAAACTAGGATTACCCGTTAAAATCGAAACGCTATCTATATCACCTTCTCGACCTCCGATTGCTAGCACACTGTGATTATACGATCGTAACATCTTAACAGCTTTATTCGAGTAGCGTTCCTCTTTAAGACTAGCGCCAAAGACCAATGTTCCTTTTTCAGTATTCCTAGCTTGATAAGCTTTAGAAACACGATCTGAGATTTCTTTCATCTCATTGTCTTCTAAAGATATTTTATTGCTTGTTATCGCCATCTGAGACTCCTGTTGAAAAGGAATTAAGTGTATATGAGCATGGGGCACTTCTGTACCTATAACCAAAACGCCCACTCTCTTACAATCAATCGTACTTTCTAATGCTTTTGCAACTCGTTTCGAAAATAAATGTAGACCAACTAAAGTTTCATCATCAAGATCAAATACATAATCCACCTCTATTTTTGGTATGACAAGTGTATGTCCTTTTGCAAGTGGATTAATATCTAAGAAAGCAAAGTAATTTTCATCCTCAGCAATTTTATAGCTAGGAATTACACCTTCAATAATTTTCGTAAAGATTCCTGACATAAAAGTTAATCCAGATTAATTGTAATATCCATAATTTCAAAATCAATTATCCCAGCTGGCGTCGATACTTGAGCGAGTTCCCCAACTGCTTTCCCAAGCAGTCCGCTTCCAATTGGTGAAGTAACTGATATTTTCTTTTCTTTAAGGTTTGCCTCCGCTTCTGAAACTAAAGTATATGTAACTTCCTTACTGTTTCTTTTATTTTTAATTTTAACAGTAGACATAACTGTTACTTTAGAGCCATCAAGTTGGCTTTTATCCAGAATCCTACAATTGGCCATTACCTTTTCCATTTCATTGATTCTCATTTCTAGATATCCTTGAGCATCTTTTGCTGCATCATATTCAGCATTCTCAGATAAATCACCTTTATCTCTTGCCTCTGCTATTGCTGCAGAAACTTCTTCTCGACCCTTAGTTTTCATATGATCAAGCTCTGCTCTTAGCTTATCATATCCTTCCTGACTCATATAAGATATTGCCATAATCTATTATTTATTTATTTCAATGTTGCAGTATAGTAGTTGCCTGTTTCGAGATTTCTATTGATGTAAACTGACCTTAATACTATAATACGAAAAACGCTTCTACTGATGAAAGTAGAAACGTTTTTTATCGTTACAGTTACAAAAGTAACTATTTTTTATGCTTTTTAGTTCTTATTAGAATCCAAATCTTAGAGAGAAATTATGTGTACCACTGAACGGATTTGTTGTTCTATATGCGTAATCGATACCCACTACTCTATTTTCAGCTCTCTTCAATGGTACATCTATAGATACCCCACCAGCAAATCCAGTATATAAATTCATAGCGTCAATATCAGAATCCAAAGCGTACTTGTATGCAGCTCTCAACACTACAAGATCTCTAAATGAGAATTCAGCACCGACTCCTATATCATCTCTTGCAAATGCATTAGAAGTAAAGTTTGCTATGGCTCTCAAGTAATCAGTCTCTCCAAAGTAGAAATCATATGATATTCCTATATTTAATAAAGATGGTAATTCGAAGTCCTCTCCTCTTTGACTCGCTGTCACAGGATAAGGTATATCACTATCTGGAACATCCGCTCTAAAAGTTATTCCTTCTCCACTGAATTCCATTGGAGAACCTATATTTCTCAAAGCAATTCCTAATTTAAATTCATCTTTATCCCCAGATACATACTGTACACCTGCATCGATTGCAAATCCACCAGCAGACACATCAGGAAGTGTTTCTGATATAGCTCTTACAAGAAGTCCAACACTGATCTTGTTCTCATATGTATAAGAATAACCTAAGCCTAAGTTATAAAAACTAGGTGAATAAGTACCCCCATTACCTCCTGGTTGTGCAGTTGTAGTAACATCAATCTCTCCAAAATCCATAGCGACTAAAGAAATAGCAAAAGCTCCACTGCTACCCGCTTTAGTTACAAATCCTAAAGAATTGATTCCAATATCACTTCCTTCCCATAGTCTTGTATTCGATACCACGAATTCTCCACCATTGATCCGACTTAGACCAGCTACATTTATTCTCATCGCATCTATACCAGATACTGAAGCTGTAGACATAGAATGCAAACCTGCACTTCTAGCCCAAGGATTAAGCAACAATTCCGCTGCTCCAGCTTCTCCTTGTCTATCTGGATTTCCTGCGAATACAGTTAATCCACCAAAACAAATAACTATTAGTGTGTAAATATATTTTTTCATATGCTTTATGATTAAGTGCAGATGGAATTAGAAACTAACACCATCTGCATTTTAATTTTTTAATAATTATTACAATCCTGTTGGGTCAAATCTTCTATTAACTCCAAACCACTTAATTGATTTTTCTATCCCAAGTGTCGGAGCAGAAATATGGAATATATACACTCCACTCGCGACAGGTACACCTTTATTATTAGTCAGGTTCCATTCCAAGGCTGGAGTTATTTGAGATTCTGCGAGTGCCGGATTACTTCCATCGTTGATCATTGGCATTGCGTCTCTGTCAAATTGCTGTATAAATTTCCCATCTAATGTATAGATAGTAACAATTGCTCTAGCTGGTAGATTCGTAACTTTTATTATATTCTCAAACTGATTTTGCTCGTATGCAGAATATGCATAGTATGGATTAGGTACAATCTGTACTTTATCCAAGGCATTAGAAAATTCAGCTTCTTCAATATCTCTAGCTTCTACGTTTCCAAAAGCAAACTCATATACTGGAAGTGCTCCTACTCCAACAAATTTGTTTGAATTTGTAGGTTTATCTAGATCAAGTTCCTTGTTGTATCCATTTTGAACTCTCAATCTTACTATAAGATCACTTGGAATAAGACCTTCATCAAGCGATAACAATGGTTCCATTGGTATTGGCATTGATGTCCATGTAATTACAGATACTCCATCAATATTTTTAGAAGCGCTACTACTTTTGAATTTTTCGTAAAGCACTTCACACCCATCATATGGTTGACGTGTTACATAGATATAATGTTGTCCTCCAGCAAATGAATTATACACACCAGCTCCATTATCATTCGCCAATCCTCCAGTGGCAAATAATTCCGTACTTGGATTCCAAATTAAGTCATTTCCATTATCTGTGGTATAGGTTAAATTCTGCTGACTAAAAGTAGTAAATTGTGAATCATTCTCTGCTGTATATGTAGAGTTTTCACCGAAGAAAATATTCAGCCTTTCGCCAGTCTCTACATCAATAGCATAACCAGGAAAATAACTCTTACCCAATTCGAGATCATCATCTTCATCTAGAGCACCTGTTTCTTGACCATTCTCATCAATAGATGGAGCTTGTCTTAAATCAAACTGTTCAGCTTCGCCCATTGTCTCTAAACCAGAATCTTCGTATTCATCAACTGCTGTCTCAACAACGATACATTCACTCCATTTAGATTTATCACTTGTGAATACAATATTCACGTTGTTCAAATCTCTAAACTGCAATTTGTTTTGACTTGCTATTGTACTAAATGTTTTGTTCATTTCTCCTTTCCAACCTGGAGTAATATAAAAATTCGTTTCTGCCTCCACTTCATATCTAGTTGACCTCATTGGTACGAAGTAACCATCATCAATTGTTATTAGTGCCTCCTCAGGATCTAATTCAATTTCATTATTAGTGTAGGCATACAAATTAACTGATAAGTCTTCATCTTCATCAATGACGACTTCTGTTCCGGAGAATGCTGGCACAGCGTTAAACCATTCGACAGCTTCATCTCCTTCAGGATACTCATATACTTGCGTGATACCACCATTTGATTCATCAAATAAACTTCCTGGTTCTCCTACTTGATTTACTGAGAGAGAAAATCCTTCTCCGTATATGATTTGTTCATTGATTTGTTCAATTGATTTTTCAGAAGCGATAACTTCTCCTGTTGTTGTATTTGTCAATACCCATCTTGCTCCATTTTCAATTGCTGGATTACCATCTTCATCCTCTCCTAACATAATCTTAGGATCTACTTTTGTATCATCAAACTCTCCAACTATTTCCAATCTGTATGCTCCATCTTTCACATTTAATGGGTCAACAACAGTTGCATTTATCGGTCCATTACCCGCTCTATACTTTAATTGAGGTAGACCAACACCGTCAGTCCCAAATGAATCTATTTCTATTGAGCCATCTAAAATTGCTTCCATAGTGCCTTCTTCAAGTAATAGTGCGTTTCTTCCTGTTCCTACACCTTGGATTCTTGTAACAGCTGCCTCCTGCCCGTATGCTGTTTGTAGTTCCTTGTATACGACTGGTCTAGGAGTAAAAGTATATACTTCTTGATTTCGTCTTCCTTCTAGATAAGATTTGTTTTGACCTTTATCTATTCCTTCTGCTGCTAATAGGTCAAATTGTTTATAATTATTGTAAGCATAAGCCAATACTGTGAAATAGTAATTTTTATGGTTAATAAGTATTCTATCTCCATTTGCAAATTGGTCAACAGTTACATTAAAAGTGTGTCTTATTCCATCATCCGCGCCATCTACTTGTCTTTCAGGAATCCAAACAGGTGGCTGGTTACTATCAGGATTAGGTACAGATGACCAATTAAATATTTCGTCAACTCCGTTTTTAACATCTACTTGTCTTATTAATCTAGCAAGTTCAATGTTATCTAATTGTTGTACAGAAACGTTAGGATTAGCTAATTGATATATTTTATACCCTTCGAATCTATAAAGAGAATCCATTTCACCTTTTGGAGCTTGTAAATCTGTTTCCAAGTACTCTTCTCTTGCGTTATTAGATTCTACCTCAATACTGTCATTTGATAACATTAGGATCAATTGTCTATCTAATTCTACAGCATACATGTCTGGAGCATCAGGTCCATCTGTAATATCGAAACAATTGTCAAATAAAGCTTGTGCTAAATCATCTGCAAATTGTAGCCTATCAATACTTGGACAAGGGTATGCAATACTTGGCACGAATACCGCTCCAATAATTAGCTCATTTTTAGCTCCAGGTTGAAGTAACAATGGCCCTGTAGCCTGTACAGTTCTTCTATCATCGAAAGGTAAATCTGCTGTACACATTGACCACCCATTGTCATCATCAGGTGCGTCTGGAAATACATATCTGATAGAATCCGTAGAAGCTGGATCAAATCCTGAATCTCCAAATGTTACAGCTGTACCATCAGCCCATAAACCTCTTAGTATATTATAAAACTCAGTATCCTGTTGAGGATCTTCAGTTGCTGGTGGTGGCTCACTTACACCTCTATTTTGATATGTAAATGATGTCATTCCTAACTCAATAAGTGTATCACCTTCTCCAGTACCGATCTCTACTTCCATCAAACATTTATTACCGTCTTCATCAAAGATAATTTCATCATTTTCATCCCTACAGAATTTTCTAGGAGACCTTGGTCCTCTAAAATAATCAATACCCAAAATTGGAACATCATTTTTATAAGTTAATACACCACCTGGACATTCTATACCTGGACTCCCGTCTGTTGCGTCTTCGTTATATACATAACCGAGACTTCTTTCTACATCGCATCCAATATAATCATCCTCAGAACAACCTAAGTCTGGATCTACCCACATCGCGAAATAACAATTTCTAATGTCATCTGTCGCTTTATTGATCAATTTGTATCTGTAGAAAGTCATATCATTAACCTCATCATTGGTAGCATATGCAAATGCTTGAACTTGCACTTCCATCTGGATTGCAGTTGCATTGGTAAGACCATGTACTCCTCCATTATCATTATATAGCCAAAATACAACTTCATCAGGTAGTAACTCTCTTGCTTCAGCCCTGTTGTCAGCTTCACAACCAACGATATCTATTACCGGAAAATCACCTTGACATGGATCATATTCTCCATTTCCATCTTCATCCCAAAAATCGGCTAAGTTCTGTACAGGTATATTAAAAGCAAACCTCTCGTTCCAATAAGGATTTCCTCTTCCTGGCCAGTATTTAATAGATTCAGCAACATCATCACAGTTAAAATCATCTCCTAATTTATCAAATGCCGCAATATGCTTTAATATATCTGCACCTTTCACAGTGAAAAATTGATCCCAGTTTTCACATACAGTTGCATCGGTCTGACCTTCATCGTCCAAAGGTCCTGGATACCAATCTGTATTGGCTCCTTGAGCATATTGTACTCCCGCTAACTTCAACGAACCGTTTGGATCTACTCCTCCAATCCAAACACCACCTGCAAATATTGCAGATACTTCATCAAATCCTGGTGCCGGCTTTGGTACGATATATCTACCATCTTCTTTGTTCCACCAAATATCACCTCCTGTTAGTAGCCTTGCTCTAACATTATTTATCTCAAGATCAGTATTGGCCTGAGCAGGTTGACAATTCATTCTAGCAGATGAAAACTGAACTTTATCCTTCATCTTCTTTAGTTGCTCAGGATTATTTCTTGCATCCATAGTAACTATGGACAAGAGCAAAGCTGCTATAAATAATATTCTTGTTTTAATTTTCATATCTATCTATTTTAGATAATTTATAAATTCTATTATTTCGAGAATCAATTATTAAAAATCCATTATTACTCCTAGATATATTCTTCTAGGTAAAGTGAAGTTTGCAAACGAATCCAGTCTCCAATTATATGCCGCTAAGTATGATTCTACATTTCTATTCTGGCTATTGATTTGATCCACTGTATCTGTACCAAAATTAGAAACCAAATATCCGTCATCTTCTGGATCTCCAGTGAATGGGAATACACCTCTTACATTTCTGATATCAAATACATTCTGGACTCTTAGATAAGCGTTGAAGAACATCTTCTTCTCAGAGGTTACGTTCACCGCAAATCTTTTATCTACTCTCATGTCCATATTAAATGTCCAAGGAAGTCTTGATCCGTTTATTGCTCCTTTAAATCCAGCTCCACTAAACTGTCTTACAACATTTCTTCTAGTATACGGTCTTCCTGATACAGCTGCGATGTTGAAGTTTATACCGGCATCTGCAAATAAATTTAGATCACCAATCTTAGGACCATTATATGTTTTTGCAGTTCCGTATCTATAATCAATTACGGCAGTAATTCTGTGCCTCTCATCAAATGAAAGTGGAATCAAGTTTCTTATAATTCCTCTATTGTTAATTCCTCTTGATGAATTGGCATCCGATCCAGATCCATCAGCAAACTGTAATGTATATGTTGCAGATAATTGAAGGTTGCTAGTTCTTCTTCTATCATAAGAAAAAGAAAATCCTTTTGTTGTTCCAAAATCCAAATTACCGTATGACTCGTAAGAGTTAACTGGCGCAGGAAGGTTAGCATATACTCTTGCCTGGATTAAATCTTTCTGCTCTTTGTAGTAAGCTGAAATTTTCATTGCAGAAGAATTACTTAACTTTTGCTGGAATCCTACTTCATAGTCAACAGTTCTTACTGGCTTAAGGTTTGGATTGTTAAGCAAGTTTCCTGACGCTCTTTCGAAGTAGAAATAATCTACCGCTGTCTGAATTGTATTAGAAGTTGGTCTTTGGTACAATACATCATAGTGAGCAAAGAAACCAGCCTCATCCGAAATAGGGAATGAGAACGCTAACCTAGGCATGAAGTTTAATTGTGGCTCATAATCCTCAAAAGACCTATTCGTATCAAACTCTTCTGTTTTGATCGATGGTGCATCTGGATTTTTGATAGATGGATAAACCAAACCACCACCAAATAAAACATTACCTCCTGAAACAGCTGTACCATCAGGTAAAAACCAATTATCTCCTTGTCTATATCCGACTACATTCGTTGATCTTTCACTTTCTATATAAACTTTGTAGTCATCACTAACAGCTGTTGGTTGAGTCTGATCTGAGTTTGTAGCAAAGAATTCTTCCGCAGAATTTATTTCGTATAGTGAATACGGATCTTTTAAAACTTTAGTATTTGCATCATAATAGTCCATTCTAACTCCAACTCTGAAAATAATATCTCTAAATGAAAACTTGTCTTGGATGTAAGCTGCACCATAAATAGGATTAAATGCCGCAGATGCAAAATTTCTAACACCGTCCGCATCTTTGCTTGTAAAGAAATCATCGAACTGAACATTTCCAGTTAACTTATTCCCTAAGTAATCATAACCATAGTAATTCACCAATCCTTGATTAGTCAATTCGGCTGCTGAGAACATGTCCAGAGAAAGTAAATTAGGATCAATTCCATCAATATTCACATAATCAGTTAATTCGTCTCCTGTTATTTGTCTAACCTTTCTGTAAAACGTATTGTCTGAATTGATGGTAACCGCAGGAGCATATGTTTCTACTGGTTGTAAAATTCCTGCAATTAGAATAGAATCGGTAGACACTACGTTATTTCCATCAATACCATTTATGTGATTGTTTATCGATGACCTTGCTAAGTCCCATAATCCATTAGGGTTAACATTCCACGCTCTATTTGTTCTTTGCTCATATAAAAAGCCAAACTGAATACTGTGTCTTCCTTTTTTAGAACCTCCAGGTAAGAAATCAAATCCACTTGTAACATTTATAGAAAGTATATCATTTTGTCCTTTTCCAAAACCATTATATACTCTTCCTACATTGTTATATATACCCCATACATCTGAAGTTTCTGTTTCAAGAAATCCATTGATGCTGTTATATTGAGACAGTACAGGATTGATTTCTGTATTGGCAATATAATCTCCTTCATTTTCAGCATACCCTAAGTGTCCAAAAAACCCACCAAAAGGAAGTTGAATAAGCTTATCTACATTACCTTGATAACTTGCTGTATCATTTACAAGTCCATAGTTTGGTGTCCAAGCAAGAGGAGATTCACCAAAATATCCATAGTTGAATAAATTTTCTTTGTGTATTGGATCCTCCGTTCTATTATTTCTTCTCTCAAATGATCCCTGCAGTGTATAATACAAGTTTCTAATAGCCGTATTACTTGCCGCTTTCTCTGCATCTGTTGCATCAGCATCTGACTTTCCTTGTCTTCCTAACTTATGTCTAAACCTGAAGTTTGCTCTATATCCATCTGTATAATTAAATGGATTTCTTGTCCAGTTTAATAATTGATTTGCTTCTCCTCTTCCGAACCCTGTTCCAAACTGATCAGTTGCTTGATCGTAGGCACCTGAAAGTGTAATATCTATATTATCAGATAATCTAGCGTCCAATTTACCAGTAACCGCAAGATCTTGTCTAGATTCATTTGGTCTTGCTTTTACTAATTCTGGTCTTAGTTCACTTTCGTTTGTAGTTCCCTCTAATGATGGAAATTGAGACTCTCCAATTGTTAATGTAGGGTTGGCTTCTAGCGTATTGATCAATTCTTCTGATGCCCTATATACACCCCCCGCAGTTGGGAAGTTATCAGCAATGTCTCTATACTGACCTGAAAATCTATATCCTAATATTGACTGACCTTCGTCATTCCTTAGTATAGGTCCACTTACATAAGCTTGGAGTAGGTTGTATCCAAATCCATCAAGATATTCTGAAGTTTCTAATTCTAATCCTCCAGAGAGTTTAGATGAAGGCCCTTTTGATGTGATTGATATTGCACCTCCTACAAGGTCTCCATACTTAGCTTCTACTCCACCAGTAATTACCTGTAGTTGATCGATCTCCGTCTGTGGTATCAGCCCTGATACTCTCACACCATCTACATAATATACTGTCGCATCACTCCTAGATCCTCTAATTGAGATATCTCCACCATCTACTGATGATATACCTGCTGTAGTTGCCGCAATGGCATTGACATTTTTAGTCGGAAGTGATCTGATGTTTTCTGCAGTCACCGTTGCTCCACTGGTCGTGTTATCGATTTCTATCAATGGCACTTTATATGCTACAATTTGTACCGCATCTATTAAGACTCCCTCCGAAATAGCAAAATCGAGTCTGTTTGTACGTCCAGCTTTCACAACAACTCCTACCTGCCTTTGTGGAGTGTAGCCTATGTAACTAGACTCAATATCATAAGTTCCAGGGTCAATATCCGAGAAAAAATAATTTCCATCTAAATCCGTTTCCGTTCCTGAGATGAGTACATCATTTTTATACAAGGCGACAGTACCGAATAAAATAGCCTCTCCAGAAGCTGCATCAGTTACTTTTCCTTCTAATGATGTCTGCGCAAGCATACCTGTAATAGATATACTTGACAACACAAATAATAGTAGAATTCTTTTCATGTTTCAATATGTTTAATAAAGTATCTATTGATTAATTACATACCTTATACTTCTCTAGCGTTAAGAGAAAATTAACAAAGTCGCAATGTTACGCAATTAAGCTTTAGATACAAAATAATTTTTCCTCACAAATGTCTTCTTCGAAACAGCTTATTATCTTTATTTTCAGCTTTTCACTCTACAACCCTTACCTTATATAGGGTTCACGAGTTGAATTGTAGTTGTGTTCACTTTATAAGCATTTAACTAATTTCATCTTCAAATACTTAAATATTTTCAAATTCATCATACTTCTCTAACATTACTTTAGCTATATTCTCTAAAGATTCATGTGTCCAACCAGCTACATGTGGGCTGAGGACAGTATTATGCAGAGCATTCAGTCTTGTATAAGTATTGGTCTCACTAAGTGAGTAGGTATGTGGTTTTTCATTTTCAAAAACATCGAGACACGCCCCACCGACTTTCCCGTTTTCTAGTGCTTTAACGAGATCAATGGTTTTGATGACTTTGCCCCTTGAGGTATTCAAAATAATAACCTTGTCTTTACATCGGTTGATAAATTCTTCATTAACTAAATGAATTACTTCCTTTGTCAATGGTAAATGCAATGATAAGATATCTGATCGATTTAAAATGTCTTCTAGATTAACTCGCTCCACAAAATCCCATTCTGGTCCATATTCTTCTCGATATTTATCATACGAAATAACATCAAGTTCCCAAGACGACATTTTTTTTGCAAATTGACTACCTGTATGCCCAAATCCTATTATTCCTACCGTTTTGCCTTTTAATTCCCATCCTCGATTGAGCTCTCTGTTCCATTGGAAATCTCTTACTTCCCTATCCGCTTGAATCAAATTATTAGCAAGTGAGAGTAACATTCCCATCGCGTGTTCCGCTACTGCATTATTGTTTCCTGATGGTGTATTAATTACGTGGATTTCCTTTTTTGCTGCGTATTCTAGATCAATTATTTCAAGTCCAGAACCCAGTCTGCAGATGTATTTTAGTTGAGTAGCCTTGTCTATCAACTCGGAAAACATTTTAATCTTGCTATTGATTACAACTACTTCATACTTATGGATGATTGTTGATAGCACTAACATATCAACGGAAGTTTCATAATCTACAACGTATCCCCGTTCTTCTAATCCTGATATAAGTGTAGGGTGGACGTAGTCTGTAACAAGTGCTCTCTTCATCTCACGAAGATAAGATTTTGGAATAAGAAGTTGGAATAAACTATCTTCTTTCAAAAACGAATGTGAAGTCTGATTACTATACGTCGGATAACTTAAATTTATTAGACATCTCACATTTCCTGTAAGTATTGATTAAATATCAAATTCCAAAAACTTCCCAGACTCATAAATCAACTTTCCATCTGTAAAAATTTGGCCGCCATCTTTCATTTCCGCTATCATATCCCAATGTATACTTGAGGTATTTAATCCACCAGTTTGTTTATAAGATTGGCCTACTGCCATATGGATCGTACCCCCAATCTTCTCATCGAAAAGAATATTCTTAGTAGGGATTTGAATATTGTAATTTGTGCCTATCGCAACTTCTCCAAACATCCTTGCACCATCGATATCAAATACTTGGTCTAAGATTTCACCCCCTTTTTCAGCACTCCATTTTTTTACAACTCCATCTTTCACTTCTAGTGTTATCCCTTGTACTTCCACGCCCATAAAAATAGATGGATAAGAAAAATGAACTACGCCATTGACTGAATTTTCAATAGGACCAGTGAATACTTCGCCTGATGGCATATTGGTACGACCATCTGAATTTATCCACGTTCTTCCTTTAGTTGAGAACGTAATATCCGTTCCAGTTCCGACATATCTTACCTGATCAACAGTATTTAAATGATCAACTATTGCTTGTTGATTTTTTCTTCTTTCTAACCATGCAGATTTTGGATTATCCAGATGTAGGTTACATGCACGATATACAAAATCAGTGTATTCTTCTAAACTCATACCCGCTTCTTGTGCACTGGCCTGAGTTGGATACAAACATAGAGAGCGAACCATCTCACCACTTGCAGTTCTTGTAAAATACGCTTGACTTAATTCTTTTAATCCTTCAGATCTTTTCTTCCTTTTTTCAGCATCTACATTTTGATCCTCTCTTAGGTTAAACGGTGCTTTGATATATAGATATGCATCAAATTCATTCATTGCTTCTTTGTGGTTTGGAGAAACAAAAGTTAACTGATCACCATCTGCATTGTCCAAGAAAATCTTGTTCTGACCTTCGAAAGCCATGTCTACAACTGTATGAGCTCCAAGTTTTGTAGCTTCCCTGAACAACTCACGAATAAGAGGTTCTGCAAGAGTGGTACTTTTGATATAAAGTCTTTGTCCAGTCTTTATTTGTAGGCAATAATTAAGAAGTAGTTTTGCGTATTTTTTATTATTCATGTTATTATTATAATTAGTTGATAAAAATAAAAATGGCTTGCCAATCTATAACTAGTTTGGCAAGCCGATCATATTTTCTAATATTCAATGTTAGTTCTGAGCTAGAAAAACGAATCTTTTTTGTGTTAAGAAGTTTTTATTTAAATCCATATATTTTATGGCCTCGACACAAGCATCGAAAAATTTAAATATTCAACATTTACTTCCCATGGCAATGCTTAAACTTCTTACCACTTCCACAAGGACAAGGTTGATTTCTACCTACTTTCTTTTCTGTTCTTCTAAATGTTTCTACTTTCTGACGTTGTGGTCTACCTGCATTCGCGGCGGCTTCTTTTATCGCTTGTTCTGACCTACTTGTTCTCACATTAGTAAGATCAGTTTTTTGAACTTTTGCTTCTTTTAACTCTTCTTGTCGTCCTGCAATAACGATTTTACCATTCATAAGATAGGAGATTACGTCTCTATTTACCTTATAAATTAACTGCTCAAATAACTTATATGCCTCCATCTTGTAGATAACCAATGGATCTTTCTGCTCGAACGAGGCAGACTGGACAGAATCCTTCAATTCATCCATCGATCTTAGGTGCTCTTTCCAATTATCATCGATAAGTGCTAACGTTACAGCCTTTTCAATATCAGTCATAATAGACTTCCCTTCTGTTGCTATCCCCTCATCGAGATCGGCTGATATATTTAGTGGTTTCGATCTACCATCTGTAAAAGGTAATGCTATTCTTTTATATCTATCGCCGTGAGTCTCTTTAGTTTGTATAAACCCAGGAAGCATTCCTCGGTTTATCATCTCTGTCTTTCGATTGTAAGCATTAGATACTTCATCCATGAATTTGTCGACCAATTGATCTTCATTCATACTTCTGAACTCGTCAGCTGTTATTTCTGGGTCAATACTCAACATAGTCATACAGTCATTTCTGAATGTATCAAAATTACCAGCATGACGATTATCCAGCACGATTGATTCTGTCAGACCTTCAAACATATTATTAAGATCCACAGATAGTCTGTCTCCATGGAGTGCATGATCTCTCTTTTCGTAGATTGCTTCTCTTTGGATGTTCATAACATCATCATAATCAAGAAGTCTCTTTCTTATTCCAAAGTTATTTTCTTCTACTTTTTTCTGTGCTCTTTCTATAGATTTTGTTACCATTCCAGCTTGGATGACTTCTCCTTCCACATGACCCATCTTATCCATCAATCCAGCAATTCTTTCCGATTGGAAAAGACGCATCAAATTATCTTCTAACGAAACATAAAACTGTGAAGAACCTGGATCTCCTTGTCTGCCGGCTCTACCTCGTAGCTGCCTATCTACACGTCTAGAATCATGTCGTTCTGTTGCTACGATAGCGAGACCTCCTGAAGCTTTTACTTCGTCAGTCAATTTTATATCCGTTCCTCTTCCTGCCATGTTT
>Ga0209187_1002096_pt1 | contig 20093 bp, 12 predicted proteins | sample BantaG_FD_187430 | JGI IMG/M metagenome (GOLD analysis project Ga0209187, IMG submission 187430) | Marine algal microbial communities from Bantry Bay, Ireland - BantryBay_4 metaG (SPAdes) (version 2) | ecosystem: Host-associated > Algae > Red algae > Unclassified | place: Bantry Bay, Ireland...
ATCAGCAACAACAGACTAATTGCTGCGCTTGATTTGTTGAAAGAACACCTCAAGGAAGGCGGCGAGGCTGACGACAGTCGGATAAGAATCAGTAGAAGGCTACACGATACGCGAGGCATGACGGATTTGGAAGAACGCAGAACCCTAAATTTGGAAAACAATAAGTCAACCGATAGCCTTATTGCACTCATAAATAAACTGCATGACAGCGACCTCTCCAAAACCGCAAAGACATCCGCATGGAATCCCGGCGTACATATCCTTGCCTTCGCGCCCAACGATGCGACAAAGAACGATTTGCACGATTATTTTGCCAGTATGAAAATACCCAAAGATAACTTTGACATACGCATCTTTGGCGACCACTCCGCCGATATGACCAAGCATAAATTAGTGATATTTGACAACCGCGACCTTATCGCTTGTCCGCGAGAAGATATGTTGGAACGGCTACCTGCCGAAGTCCAAAAAACGATACAAAAACGCATCAACACCATGAATGAAATCATGAGCGTCAGACCCTACGCCATACATTTCGGTGAGTTTTTATACTGGGTCAACAACAACCGTGACTTTGTCAATGCTGCCAATTCCAGGTTCACCCTGTTTGCCCGAATTTGCCAAATGCTGGACTATTTGAAAGCCACCGGAAAATACGAGTGACGACGAAAAGTGATTCAATAATTTATCTCAAGTTCTTTGACATTTTTGGAAAATCATATTACGTGCCAGCCGACAGCCCGCACAAGACCGATTCAATGCCACTATCAACTACCTCTATGGTATGCTGTACGGCACTATCGAAGGCGCGTGCCTCGCTACCGGGCTTGACCCCTATCTCGGATTTTTGCATACTGATAGGCATCGCAAACCGACCTTTACTTTCGACCTTATCGAACCCTTTAGACCTTGGGTCGATGAGTTGGTGATTCGGTGGTGTATGGAAGAAAAATTGTTGGCTGAATATTTTAGACTATCAGAAAAAAGTGGCATTGTTATACACAAATCCGGTAAGCAATTCATTATTCCTGCTTTTAATGAAATGATGCAACAAAAGCGCGTATTTGAAGGAAAGACTACAACCGCACGACACCACATTCATCATTTCGCAGGCGAATTTGCACAGTTTTTACTCAAAAATGAATGATGATTGGTGATTAGTAAATTAATGAACTAATCACCAAGCGTCATTCTCCATTCAAAATTAGTCATGCATTATTTAGTTTGTTATGATATTACAGATAATAATTTGCGTAAAAAAATCGCAGACAGATTATTTTATTACGGCTTGGCACGAGCACAACTTTCTGTATTTATTGGTCATGTAGCAGATGTTTATTTTGAACAAATGAAAGATGAACTCCAAAAGAAGATTGAAGCAAGTGATGAGGATACCGACAGTATTATTTTTTTACGAATTAATCCAACTAACCTAAGTAAAATGATTGTGTTTGGGCAACTCAAAGCCGAATCAGATTACATCATGGCAAACGGATATACTATTTATATTTAAATACTATTTTTTATAAAGAAATTTGGAAATTCCAACTGAATAATCTATCTTTACATCAAGATAACAAAAGTCTCTTGGAAAAAGCATTATGGCTACCAGTTTTACGAATTATGACAAAACTACCCCCAATTTCTAATATATCACTCCCTCAAAAACAAAGCATTATATATTAATGCGCTTTAGACCCACATCCATTTTAGGTAGGATTGAAACATTTTTAGTTATACACTATTATTTCCCCCTCTCTTCTTTAGACCCACATCCATTTTAGGTAGGATTGAAACAAAGCGTTTACATAGGGGTTTTTATTAGCATCTACTTTAGACCCACATCCATTTTAGGTAGGATTGAAACTCTTTACGCAGAATAATCTATGGCCTGTCAGGTTCTTTAGACCCACATCCATTTTAGGTAGGATTGAAACTTTCGAATTCTGGCGGCACGTTGTAAAGTCTTCTCTTTAGACCCACATCCATTTTAGGTAGGATTGAAACCTTTAAGGTCTCGACTGAAGCATACTTCATGAAACTTTAGACCCACATCCATTTTAGGTAGGATTGAAACATTTCTGCAACATTCGCCTTTGGACGACCATTGCGCTTTAGACCCACATCCATTTTAGGTAGGATTGAAACAACTGTTCTCACGTAGGATTTTTTTTCTTCAGACTGCTTTAGACCCACATCCATTTTAGGTAGGATTGAAACTTTCTTTTGTTACTGTTTTAGGAGTATAACTACGTCTTTAGACCCACATCCATTTTAGGTAGGATTGAAACACCTACGTCTACATTTTTTAAAATTAGTATTCTGCTTTAGACCCACATCCATTTTAGGTAGGATTGAAACTTGGGGTCCGACATTGGTTTAATAAAAAAACCAACTTTAGACCCACATCCATTTTAGGTAGGATTGAAACTAATTAAACACCAATATCGCTGAGTTTTGCGACAACTTTAGACCCACATCCATTTTAGGTAGGATTGAAACTTTCTGAGATTGGCACATTCCATATCTCTTTCTAACTTTAGACCCTCATCCATTTTAGGTAGGATTGAAACATTTTGTCAGCGTTTTCTATCTGGCCACCATAGCCTTTAGACCCTCATCCATTTTAGGTAGGATTGAAACTTATGTAAATTAGCCTCATGTTTATTGTTTCGTTCTTTAGACCCTCATCCATTTTAGGTAGGATTGAAACAATCTGGCACAAATGTTACTTGTGCCATACAGACTTTAGACCCTCATCCATTTTAGGTAGGATTGAAACAATACTAAACGTCTCATCGTCGTAATAGATGTCGCTTTAGACCCACATCCATTTTAGGTAGGATTGAAACTCCCCCGGTAGAACGTGGGGCGCATCTGATTGAGCCTTTAGACCCACATCCATTTTAGGTAGGATTGAAACTTGTTGAAATTGAGCGGGGTTATTTCAATAGGAACTTTAGACCCACATCCATTTTAGGTAGGATTGAAACAAATACCACAATACAAGAATTAGGCTTGATATAGCCTTTAGACCCACATCCATTTTAGGTAGGATTGAAACTTTTCCATGGTCTCTCCCGTGTTCATGACACTGTACTTTAGACCCACATCCATTTTAGGTAGGATTGAAACTAATGTCATTTGAACTCCGCACCCACCCTGATCTTCTTTAGACCCACATCCATTTTAGGTAGGATTGAAACAAACTACTATATCTGCTAATAAAGGATTTGGTAAACTTTAGACCCACATCCATTTTAGGTAGGATTGAAACCTTCCGTACTTTTAGTCGTTCCTGTGCGGAAAGAGCTTTAGACCCTCATCCATTTTAGGTAGGATTGAAACAAGAATAAGTGAATAACAATCATTATCCATCGAAAGCTTTAGACCATCATCCATTTTAGGTAGGATTGAAACTAAATCATCTTGACCGTACCAGTCGTAACTTGCTTTAGACCATCATCCATTTTAGGTAGGATTGAAACAAAATAATTATCCGGCAATTTTACATATATGTTCTTTAGACCCTCATCCATTTTAGGTAGGATTGAAACAGTCGGCGAGCATACACCGCAACATCTTCTACCCCCTTTAGACCCACATCCATTTTAGGTAGGATTGAAACAGTAGGATTAGAACTATCAGCGCTAATCGGGTTCTTTAGACCCACATCCATTTTAGGTAGGATTGAAACATTTAAGGTGGGACTATTGGCCACCATTATGAGCTTTAGACCCACATCCATTTTAGGTAGGATTGAAACAGTAGGATTAGAACTATCAGCGCTAATCGGGTTCTTTAGACCCACATCCATTTTAGGTAGGATTGAAACTTATGTTATACCCAGTCGCTTTTCGACTCCCTTCTTTAGACCCACATCCATTTTAGGTAGGATTGAAACAACATAGATATTATCTAACTCAACCTCAAGACCTTCTTTAGACCACCATCCATTTTAGGTAGGATTGAAACATCAGCAGTAAATTCTGCTATGGTGAGATTTCTCGTCTTTAGACCCACATCCATTTTAGGTAGGATTGAAACAATGCATAAAACCGAATCTCATTTTTTTAAAATTCCTTTTAGACCCATGTCTATGTAAGGTAGGATTGGGAGAATTAATCATTATTCACAAAAAAACCTTATCTTTGAAAAAACATTGATATGGATATTCAAACAGAGAAAATAAAAATTGCTCAAACGATACTCGCCACCGATGATACAGAACTGATACAAGCAGTGAATGTATTACTGAAAAAAGCAGAAAACGGGGAGCTTATTGGTTCGAAGCCGGATGGTACACCATTGACGCGAGGCGAGTTTTGGGAAGGCATGGCTTTGTCAGAACAACAAATTCAGGAAGGCAAACTGATTGATATTGAGGACATTATGAAAGAAGTCAATACTCAATCATGAAGCTGAAATTTACCGAATTTGCCTACTCCCAATTGCAAGAAATTTATACGTATTACAGCAACAACGGTTACGACAGATACGCCAACAAACTGCGTACCCGTATTTTGGAAGCCGCCCAAAGATTCACTGTAATGCCAGAAATAGGTAAGAGGTTTTCCGTAACTTACAGTTCGTATGAACATCGCTATTGGTTGATAGACCATTACAGAATTTACTATAAAATCGAACCGGATAACGATAGGATTGTCATTGTTTACATTTTTAACACTCGCCAAGACCCTAAAAAAATACCCACTGAATTTCCAGACGAATGAGCTATCTTTAGACCATCATCCATTTTAGGTAGGATATTTCATTGAACGTTTATCAGGAATCATTGAACGTATTGTATCGCGATATTTTTTTTGATAGATGATAAATGTTTCTTGGTCAATTCGAGATACACTCATGCGACTTATAGACTCAATCAACCACCTTCCCCTCTCTCATTTACCCTCAAAAAAAATCACTACCTTTGTCGGCTGCAAGTCCGGTCACAAAAGACAATTGAACTTGCACTTGTTTTTTGCACTCGAACTTAAACATGACATTACAACATCTCGCGCCGGAACTCTATAAATATTTTCTAAAAATCCACGCATCGCACACCGAACCGCGCGATGCGGTCAGCGAACTCTATCAGTGGTTCAACAATTTCTTTTTGCAACTCGCCAAAGATGAAAACCTGCAATTCACCACCCACTTTGCGCGTATCGCCTACGTATGCCACAAACATCGAATAGACAACGATACGCAGTGGAAAATACATCATTACAGGCGATTGAGTCAGGAGATTTTTTATTATGAAAAAGAATTTACTGACGATGAATACCGCGCTTGTTATCAAATAGTTGCGGAGTGTGTAGCAGCATTTTCCAATACCCAAATACCCGACAAATTACAAGCGATTTTTCCCGAAAAAGAAGTCTTCACACGCACACCACTCGACATCGTTGAACACAAAGAAAAAGTACGGGTTGTTGTCTTAGAAAATGACCGCGAAAACCGCACTTTTCTTGTCCGCGAAGACGACCCTACACAGCTCACGCCTGTACGTGTGCGCTACAATCTACCCGGCATCAACGAAGCCTTTGAAGAGACCGTTCATCGCATTGATACCGTCTGGAAAAATCAGGTGACGCTCAATCTCGTAGATGTTTTGGTAGAAGAGGACGGCACATATATGCCCCGCATCATCATCATCGAACCTGATGTCTTGTTTGATGTGACTGCCGTTTCGGAGTGCTTCCAATCCTTTGGTACTGAGCCGCTTCTGTATTTGATGAAGAAGTTTTTGCCCTATGCATCTTCCATACCTATCTTGCTTGGTAATGCCGTCAATCACCTCCTCGACGAGCTAATAACCGACCCCGAAGCCGATTTTATCAGCACTTTCAAACAGGCTTTTCACCTCGCACCTTTGAATTATTCGATATACGACGACAAAGAAATTAGAGGTATGGCACACAAAGCACGACAGCATTTCAGCAACCTGCGACGTGTCGTCAAAGACACTTTTCCGGAGCAATCTTTGGAGGTCGAACATTGCTTTTTAGAGCCGGGTTTTTACTCCGAAAAATACGGTATTCAAGGTCGTCTTGACATCTGGCACAACAATCCCGAACAAGACGAATACGCCATTGTAGAACTCAAATCGGGCAGTCCTTTTCGCCCAAATCGGCATGGTTTGAGTGGCAGTCATTATACCCAAACCTTGCTTTACGATTTGCTGGTACGCTCCGTTTATGGCGAAGCGACTAAGACCGCTTTATACATTTTATATTCTAAAATACCCGATAATCCACTCAAGTTTGCACCGCCCGAATCTGTCCTACAACACGAAGCATTAAACATACGTAATCACCTGATTACCATTGAAGAAGCCTTGATTCGATTGGATAAACATGACTATGCCGAACCGACCATCCTTGACCGTATTCGCCCCGAAAGGTTTAACCGTGCAATGGGTTTTACCAAAAAAGATGTCGAATATTTTTCGGGTGTTATGGGTAAAATGAGTGCTTTGGAACGGGCCTATTTCCTCGCCTTTGTGAGCTTCACAGCCCGTGAACATCGCTATGCCAAAACAGGCATCGAAGGCAATGATAAATCGGGTGGATTGGCTTCGTTGTGGCGCAGTCCGTTCAAATCAAAACAAGAAAATTTTGATATAATAAATCATTTAAAAATAACAGCAAACCATTCGCGCGGCAGCGAACCAAGATTGGTATTTAAAAAAACGGACTTGACCACGCCACTTGCCAATTTCCGAGAGGGGGATATTGCGGTGTTGTATCCAACACATCATGACGAATCAACGGTACTCACCAATCAAATTTTTAAATGTAATATTATTAAAATGGATAAACAAGAAATTGTTGTGGCATTGCGTTCTAAGCAATTCAATGATGCTTTGTTTAAAGAAGATATACATTGGAATCTCGAACATGATTTATTGGATAGTAGCTTCACCGCGCTCTATCGAAATTTGTTTGCTTTCGTACAATTTCCCGATTATAAAAAGAAGATTTTGCTCGGCTTACAAGCTCCACAACAAGCTGATATTCAAGATATTGAGTTTAATCCCGATTTAAGTGAGGAGCAAGGACGCATTTTGGAAAAGGCTCTGTCAGCAAAGGATTATTTCCTATTGGTAGGTCCTCCCGGAACGGGTAAGACGAAGTTTATGTTACGAGAAATGGTCAAGCACATACTCGTCAAAACTTCCGAAAATATCTTGCTACTTGCCTACACCAATCGCGCCGTAGATGAAATTTGTGAAGCCATTGACGACTTCGCTCATGAGGACTATATGCGTATCGGTTCGCGGCACTCTACGGAGGCGAGGTATCGTCCGCGCCTGTTCAAAGAAAAAATAAAAGACGTAACGACTCGCGCCGGATTGAAGGAAGTGATTGCATCGCATCGCATTGTGGTTTCTACGGTAACTTCTATCGGCAATCGTCATCAGTTGTTTGACTTGAAGCGATTTGACCGCGTAATTATTGATGAGGCTTCGCAGATTTTGGAGCCGATGTTGGTGGGTTTGTTGCCGCGATTGCCACGATTTGTACTCATTGGCGACCACAAACAACTTCCTGCCGTAGTGGTGCAAAGCAAAACAGAATCTGCCGTAAGTGATGCGTCTTTATTGGACATTGGTTTGCACAATCGACGCAATTCACTCTTTGAGCGATTGTATCGTTTGTGCGAAAAAAATAAGTGGACATGGGCTTACGATATGCTCACACATCAAGGCAGAATGCACCAAGAGATTTCGGAATTTCCCAACCGTTTTTTTTATAATAATGAATTAAAATTATTGCCAAAAGATTGCGTAGCAGGCGCATGGCAAAACCAACGATTGGGGTATAAAAAAATGCCCTCCTTCCCTACTCCACTCGAAAAATTAATCACTAAAAATCGCGTCGTCTATATTCCTACCGACATAGAAACTGTCGTACAGTCCAATAAAATCAATCGGCACGAATCGCGCCTTGTTGTCGAGTTAATTTATTCATTTAAAAATATTTATAAAAAAAATAATTTACCATTTAATACAAATACACTCGGCATCATTACGCCTTATCGCGCACAAATCGCGGAGATTCGCAACGTCTTAGAACAAATAGACGAGGAAAGCATAAACGATATTTCAGTAGATACGGTGGAGCGGTATCAAGGCGGTGCGCGAGATATTATCATCATCTCACTCTGCCTCAATGCCGCCTATCAAATGGAGACGCTCGTCTCCATGTCTGACGATGGAAAAGTGGACAGAAAACTGAATGTCGCACTCACGCGGGCGCGTAAGCATTTGGTGATTTTGGGGAATCGGGACTTGATGTGTTTGAATGGTGTGTATCGGGAGTTGGTGGCGTTTTTGGAGGGAGATGGAACGCAGATTTAGCGGATTGGGGAGATTTTCGCGGATTTTTTTTGTTTTACTTCTCTATTCAATTTCCTTTTTTGAAATTTGCTCAACAAATTCTTCCGTAACACTCACAGCTTCTGCAATTTGTGTAACACTCAAACTTCCTATTAATAATAATGATTGAATGATAGCAATTTTTTCTTGCTTTGCCTTTTCACGTTCTTGAGCGATTTTCTGTTCTGCTTGCTCAATTTGTTTTTGAGCTGCCTCTACCCCTCTTTTGTAATAAATGTCTTCTGTATAATCGTAAGTAATTAGCATTTCTTGTATTATTTTGTCTACAATATCCACTAAGTTACGAAGTTTTGCGAGCAATATCAACTGTTGGAGATATTTATTACGTTGTGCTTCGGTGATGGGTAGGTTTTTGAGTTTACCGATTGTAAAGCGTAAAATGGTTTCTACTTCCTCTTTGTCATAATTACCCAAAATTGCCAGTATAATCTCCTCCGGCACTTGCGAACTCAATAGTTTACTGCTATCTAATTCACTGATATTCACCAGTTCAAAGCCACGATAAACTTCTTCTTCACGCAACTCGGTACGCATACGCGATTTGCCTTTGCCGAGAAAAATAACGATATGTCGAATGGGCAGACGATGTTTGCGAAGCATGATGCCGTGATATTCGCCTACTCGCTCGACCATTTCGTAGTCGTCTGCGGTTTGAAATTCGATATGCAGGAGTTCTTCCTTACCATCTTCTCTAAGGATTTTATAAAAGAAATCTACCCTGCGCCAATAGTACGCGGCAATTCAGAAGATAGTGGCTTGTAAGATTTTATTTTGATGCCAAATTCGCGCTCAATAATAGGCATAAATATTGACGGCGCATTCTCCTTGAATATCCGGTCAAATATCTTGTCTTTGCTTTCGGCAGATTGGTTTTTGGATTTTTTTATACCATAAAAATATGAATAAAATTTATTTTGTGATAAGTTTTCAATGGAAAAGTGGACAGAAAACTCAATGTCGTACTCACACGAACGTGTAAGCGTCTCGTCATTTTGGGAAATCGGGAATTGATGAGTTTGAATGGGGTGTATCGGGCTTTGGTGGCGTTTTTTAACATACAATCAAAATATTGACAAATGACAATACAAATACTCAAATATCGTTCAAATAAAGTCTGAGAACCTATAATATTCAATATCCAAATCACATTGACAATCACTAAACCTATTCTATGCTACGTATTTTCATATTTCTGATAATAATCTCCCCTCTACTGTCAAATGCACAAGGCGGTATCATCGCTCGGCAATTGTTCAAACCCGGCTTGAAACTCGGCGGCGAAGCCATGTATGAAGGTTTGTTTGAAGGCGAGCAGGTCTTAGGTTTCTATTCAGCGAAGGCAGGTGTAGTCGTACCTATAAAAAGTAAATACAAACTCAAAATACAACCCAAAGAATTGCTTAATCTCAAGAATTTGTGGGAACTCCGTAAGTTCAAAGACTGGGAGACTTACCCTAAGATAGCCGGCAAACTCATACAGCCGAAAGCTTATCAGGTATTCTGGAATTTTAATGCACAATACACCGTTATGTATGGCAAAGATTACTATCCGGCAGCCGACGTAGAGTCTGAATCTACCGACCAAATTTCCGGCTTGATGAAGGTCAGCACAGGCGTAACGGGTATGTATTATATGCAGAAGATGAGGGCGATTTTTTATTCTGCTGATGTGGGTTTTATGGAAGACGAGCGGTCGATATCTAAGCTGCGACCTGTCTTTAATTTGATGGCAGGGCAAGCTAAAATTCAGAATCCTTTTACGTATTATTATTACGGATTGTATTTGAATGTAAGCAATGGGCGGACTGTTCCGATTCCTTTCGTTGGAGTGGATTTGCGTGTAGCCAATAAAATGCGACTCAATCTGACTTTGCCTTTTCAGGCAAAAATGAGTTTTAAAATAAATAAGAAAAAGCGTTATGCTTTACTGGTTCAATATAATGGATTTACAAGTGGTTTTACGCCTGACACACCAGATAAAGAGCTTGTCAAACCACGCTATAATTTCACACATACTTATGCCAAAGCTACCGGAATTTTGGAGCAAAAACTCAGTAAAAACTTAAAGGTATTTACCGAAATCGGTTGGGCGGGTGTTCGTCGTTTTCGCGAGTATGATCGCGCCGGAGGCAGTGTCAACAAAACCATCAAATTAAAAAGTTCGCCTTATGCTTACATCTCCATTTATCATACTTTTGGTAAGTCTTTATTTGATTCGAGTATCGGTAATTTGTTGAATCTTTAGTGTAAGTGTACAGGCGATTTCAATCGCCATGTGTATTAAAATATCTAATTTGTAGTTAAATAACATGGCGGTTAAAACCGCCTGTACGGTAAAGAAAAAGCTGCCCGGAGGCAGCTTTTTTTATACTAAAAATAAGGAACATTTTAGGTTCGAATATACTCGCTGGTTTTGCTGTTTTCTATTTCTTTATAAATTTCTTTGTCGCGGTATATGTTCCTACTTGAATATGAACAATGTAAGTACCTTGCGATAGCATTTCTACATCAAGTTCCACACTTTTATCTATTTGCGGATTGAAAGGTGTCTGGGACAATATTTTTCCCGAAATATCGAGTATCGTCATCGTTCCTTTTTCTATCGTAGTTTGGTCAATGTCTATTTCGACATTGATTTCATAAGCCGCAGGATTGGGATAAACGTCGATTTGACGAATGACAGATTCATTGGTACGTTGTTCTACCTCGCTTTGATGATTTTCATCCGTTTCTGGATTTTCATTATCATTATATGCGAAATTTTGACCGTCATAATCATAATCAATGTGTAACATTGGTGCGCCCGAAGGTGAACCGTTGTACGCCTCGGCAACTCGTCTGCCCGTACCTTTTATCACAATAGTAATCGCTCTGCCGAGTCCGTCCCAATCATTTCTATCGACAATTTCTTGTATTATCGGCGCGATATTGACCGTGCGTTCATTCGGTCCGGCTGCTCCTGCAACATTCCAAGTTGGCGGTATCCAAGCGACTTGTGCTTGAGTCGATCTGCGATTGGAGACATCGTATTTCATATTAGCAAAAGGCGCAGAATTGCCCGTATCTTCACCATAAATCGTCAAATTAGGAGTTGTATTGCGCGTTTCGTCAACGGTAAATTGAACGTAAGCATTCAGAATCTCGGCATCCGGCGGCAGGTACAAATTAGTAAATCGCAAACCGATAACCTGATTACCGGTGTAGCTGCGGTCATAGACCAATTCGAGGTCAGAATTGTTCATATACATATTACCATTTCTACCATTTTCTTCTACATCATCATCGCCCGTAGCGATTCTGGATTCTACGAACTGGCTGGCTATCGAACCATTGCAATTGCAGAAGCCATCCTCTTGGTCGCCCGATGTATTCGGATTGCCATCATCGCAAGGTGTTCCTACTGCCGGACAAGGCGTACCGATACATTCACATTGACCATTTTCTCTATCATTTTTAGTGGTATCATCATTATCATCACATGTTGTGCCTGCTGTCGGGCAAGGTGTTCCGGTGCAGACACAATTGCCGTTTTCTATATCATTTTCTGTTGTTGGATCACCATCATTACAAGGTGTTCCCTGTGGATTGCAGGCGATTGGCGTGCCTACGCAATTGCAATTACCATCCTCTTTATCGTTGTTGGTATTCGCGTCATTGTCATTACAAGGCGTTCCTACTGCGGGGCATGATTCGGTATTATATGTCACCGTCAATTCGGGGGCAAGACTCGAACTACCGTCATAAGATTCGGCTGTACGCTTGCCTGTACCAGTGATGATAATACCAACATTGCTATTTGAATTAAAGCTGTTTCTACTTACAATTTGCTGTATAACTAACTTTAAATCAGGTGTTTGTTGACTCGAACTACGTTGTCCGGCGGTATTCCATGCCAGGATTTGCCACTGTACGGATTGACTGGTTTTGGGACGACTGCTGACATTGAAATTTGCAGAACTAAAATTATTTGCACTGCTATTGAGTTCGCCCTGAATCGTCACGTTAGTTGAGCCAGAGGAGGTTTCATCTACTGCAAATTGGATTTTCGCACTTAGGATATTCGCGCCTTGCGGAATATTCAAATTACGAAATATCATACCGATGGTTTGTGTGCTATTATCTTGCGTGAGTTCGAGGTCTGTACTATTGAGATACATACTACCGTTGCTGGCTTCTTCTACGTCATCGCTACTTCTACTGATTTTTGATTTTGTCACTACATCTCCGGTCTGTGGTGGTGTCTTGGGTGTGAAAGACCGTGTATTCGACCATTCACCATTTTTACCGACTCTCCAACAGTATTCTTTTCCTGCTTGCAATACGCCCGTAGGCACAGTGTAAGTCGTACCTGATACAGTAGCATTGTGAATTAATGTACCGTTATTACTTGGATTTAAATTGAGATTAGGATTGGAATATACGTAAAATTCATTCGGCTCACCGACCACGTAGATAGTACCATTATTGTCCATCGTAACGCCTTCGAGTTGAGTCAAACCGCTCAAGCCATTACTCGGAAGATTGAGGCGACCATGCTCGTTACAGTTTTCGTCTATTTCAATCAATGCATGACTTTCGTCACTTAAAATAAGCATGTGATCAGCGACATTGAGATTGCTCAAACCACTTGTGAGTCCAAGGTGATGAATAGCCGCTACATCGCCAATTCCGAAAGGATTTAGCTGTAAATTGCACGAACCAACAGTTGTAGAGGATGGAAATGAGCTGGACGATGAGCGCGGAAAACGATGTAATTTCATCGGTACTTCGACGACACCGTACATCATATTTGTAGCAGGATTGTATGATACGCCTTCTACGCCGTCGCCCGAATTCCATGTGCCTGACAACTGCGTGTAAGTTGCGTTTGAGAGATTGATGGAAGAGGTAGAAGCAGTGATGTCGATAAATAATACCCGACCTTTTTTCTCTTCCGCAATAGCATATTTAGTACCGTACAAATGAGCAATGTCTTCCGTGTCATCATAACCCGTCAGATTGATTGTTCTGATGATATTACCGCTCAAATTCGTTTCATATATCTTTGAATTCTTATTGGTAATCATGAACAAGGTATTGGTCAGAGGATTGAAGGTGATACCCGAAAGGTCATTGGGAATACTTGATATGGCTTTTGGTCCGAGAGTTTTTCGAAAACCACTCAAATTAATGTCATCGGGTACGCCTGTTGCACCCGAACATTCGTATATTTCGACATTAGCATTTCCTGATGTTCCGGTCCACTGCAATTGAGCTGGTAGTGTGACGGTTGCGCCGTCAGCCGGAGCGATAAGAGTAGGAGGAGCCGAATAGAGGTAAGTATTGTCAGGTGCGGCATTTAGTACGCCTAATAGCAATAGAGCTATTGCAAGCGTAATGGCTTGTGCTTTTGTTCTGGACATAATATAAAAAAAAATCGGAGGCTTGAGTATCGCGGTCATAAAACAATTTATGCGCTTGTTGTTTTGATGAGGAAATTGTCGTCTGACCGTGACTAAAATGAAATTAACATGTCCAAAGTGTCAGTTTAAATGTTTAGGTGAATAGAGTATTTGTTGGTATATGTGACCCTAAACCTTTCTATTCTATAAGATTTGTTAGTATGGTAATTTCAATGACTTAACAAATAGTTATGAAAAAACAGGCACGATATATACCCATTTTAATACAGTGTATTTATTGTCATTGTTAAAGCATAATTGTAAAAAACCATGTATAATAACTGTTTAATAACGGCATTTATACAAAAAACATTATTGTTATTTTTATTTTGAATGATAAAAAAGAAGTTAATAAAAAAGGAAGTATATAAAATAAGGCGACTTTTATGTCAATTCAAACCATAATATAAATAGTCGTTTGTGACACTCTTTTTGTACTTATCAAAGGTTTTTTAACTCCATTGGGCTGTTTTTTTAACATTTTAGAGAAAGAAAATAAATAAATTGTGCCATAATGCGCTGTAATTTTTTCTTCTAAAGAATTCAAAAAATCGTTGCATAGCCGTAGCTACGGTACTATTTTTTGAGTTTTTTAGAGGGGAAAAGAACAAGTATAATGGGTAGTGCCACAGATGTAATGCTGAAACCACGAAGGACACCAAGTACACAAAAGTCGAATGAACGAAGTTCAAAACCATACACTTTTTGTTCTTTGTTTTTTCAGAGTAATAACAGTCTCTAATAATTTGTGCTGTTGACTGGGTCTCTTGTTCATTTTTTGCAGTCGCCAAAAAAACGGACTAAAAAACGCTTGTCAAAAAAAACTCCTCCGCTGACCTCCATTGGTACACTGTACCAAGCTCCCGAAACACTTTTTTGACGGGCCATCGCCACATTCAATTGTTGGACATTAATACCTTGTTATACAGTTGTTTATAAGAAACTCAATTTTGCAAATGAAATCAAAAAATAGTCATACATTTTTTATGTATGGTTTTGAATGAACGAAATGAGAAAACTAAGATAGTGTAAGAAATTCATTATTAATTACTTAGAAAGCTTTGTGAACTCTACGTCTATTCGATTTTAGTGTCTTTGGTGTTCTTAGTAGTAAGTCAATCTAATTATGATATGTTGCTTTGAGTGAAATTTTTTCGAGTACGAGGCGGAGGTTATTCAGCATAGCCGTAGCTACGCTGGATGTTCTCCAACAAAGTAATCGGACAAATTTCGCCAAATGAACTTATCATAATTAACTTGACTTACTACTTAGTGGTTCAATAGCATTATATCTATAACACTACCGCATAATGGAACATTTATTAAATTGTTTTTACTAATGGTCAATTTCGTTTTATTGGGTGCAGGACAAATTTTTAATCTGCCTCGTACCGACGACTTTATCCGTCGCGGGAAAGTACCGAGCCACTTGACGGCTAAAGTCGTCAGTACAGTGGCATTTCAAAATAAAATTAAAAATTTGTCCTGCACCCGTTTTATTATGATGCCGATTTTTTGAATTATTCATTTTGCATCCACCAAAAATCAACTCACTTGCATCTACTCATACGTAACACAGGCACTTGTACCGACGAATGACGGTATTCCTGTTTGTACAATATTGAATTACCATATAAAGTTATGAAACGACTACCATTTGCCTTTTTAGCCCTAATCGCCGTTGCTTTCACCACAATGGCACTCAGCCCCAACCGACTCGCCCCACTCAACGATACCATCAAAAAACTCCTCGCTGACCTCCGCGATTTCAACCAAGAACATCCCGAAGACCGCCTATACGTACACACCGACAAGCCCATGTACAAGCCCGGCGAAACCGTTTGGTTTTCCACCTATGTGCGAGAAGGTGCAAAGCTGCTGCCTTCCGAAGTATCGGGCATCGTACACGCCGAATTGCTCAACCCAAAAGGCGGTATTGACCAACAAATCAAACTCATCGCTGACAACGGCGTAGCAAAGGGCGATTTTATGATTGATGAAGCCGCCGTTGGCGGAATGTACAAATTGAAATGTTATACCAACTGGCAAAAAAACGACCCCAATCCGGCTTTTTTTATTAAGGAAATACAAATACAAAAAGTCGTACTACCGCGCTTGAAAATGAAACTTGATTTTGAGCGCAAAGCCTACGGTTCGGGCGATGCAGTGGCAGCCGATTTATCCCTAAATTCAAATGACAATCAGCCACTCGCCAATTACAATTTCAATTACACCGTACAATTAAATGGCAGACAAATTCTACAAGAAAAAGGCAGTACAAACGTCGATGGCGAAGCCAAAGTTGAATTCAATTTGCCTGATAATTTGACTTCAAATGACGGTTTGCTAAATGTCTTAATTAATTATCAAGGAATGACCGAATCTATCTCGCGTTCCGTTCCTATCGTGTTGAATACTATCGAATTAGCACTCTATCCCGAAGGCGGCGATTTGGTGTCAGGCTTAAAAGGTAAAGTCGCTTTTAAGGCATTAAATGAATTTGGATTACCGGCAGATATTGAAGGTATAGTTGTGAATAAATCAGGTGCAGAAGTCGCTACTTTAAAATCCTATCATCAAGGCATGGGCGCGTTTGACATTACACCAAATTCAAACGAAAAATATACCGTAAAAATTACCAAACCCGTAGGTGTCACAACGACTTTTGAACTACCTGAAATTCTGAAAAAAGGCTATGCACTCAGCGTACAGGAAGTCACGCAGCACAACATCATCATCAATACCCAAAGCACCGAGACGGAAGAACTCTACGCCCTCGTAAATATACGTGGCGAAAACTATTATGCTCGCCCCATTCAAGCGCGAGTAGGTGAAAATTTACACCGTATTTCCACTAAAAAAATGCCCGCCGGAGTCGCTCAAATTACGCTGTTCGACAGCAAAGGCATTGCCCGTGCCGAGCGTTTGACATTCATCAATAAACATCGACAACTCAATATCGACATTACGACCAACAAAGAAAAATACCGCCCCCGCGAAGAAGTCGAAATGACCATCAACGTCACAGACCAACGCGGCATTCCCATGCCCGCCGACCTTTCCGTATCGGTTGCTGATGATCAATTATTGACCTTCGCAGACGACAAATCTTCCAATATTTTGTCATGGCTACTCATGGAAGCGGACTTGGCGGAAGAGGTCGAAGAACCTAATTTTTACTTTGACCCAAAAGAAGAAAAAGCCGACCTCGCGCTCGATTATTTGTTGATGACTTCGGGTTGGCGGCGATTTACTTGGGATGATGTACGTGGGGATATTGCAGCAGCTAAATTTCCGGCAGAATCGAATAAAATTAGTGGTATAGTCGTCAATACCGAAGGTCAGCCTATCCCCAATACAATAGTCAAAGTAGCAGGAAAAGAAATTCAACAAGTAACAAATAGTAAGGGTGAATTTACATTTAAAAACATTGCATTACATGAGCCGATAGGTTTAGTTGCTGAAAATATAAAAGAATTTAAAGGTGCAATTACGATTAATCGGTATCAAGATAACATTGTATTAAGACCTGTTATTCAGGGAATTGTGAAAGATGAACAAGGACCTTTAATTGGTGCTACCGTGTTTATAGAAGGTACGGTCACGGGGACAATTACTGATATTGATGGTCGTTATTCATTACATATTCCTACGGCAACAGGAAAAATAACAGCATCTTATATAGGGTATGAAAACCAGACTATTGAATTGGGTAGTAACACCAATTTTGATTTTACACTAAAAGAAGATAGAATAGGATTAGAGTCAGTCACGGTTTCGGGAGTAAGACAAAGAAGACCCCGTCCACTCGCTGCCATGCGTAACAGAGCAAAAAACAAACGTGCAGAAAGAACTATGGATGATGATATGGTATTGGTAGCACCAAGAGCAGCAGCAGCAGCACCCCCTCCGCCGCCGCCAAGAGTCATAGAGGTTGTAGAAGATGAAATATTTATGGTCGTAGAAGAAGTCGCGGAGGAAATGATAGAAGAAGAAATAAAATTTGAAGACCAAGATGTAATGGCAGTCAGAGAACGACTGGGTTGGGGGAATCATGGAGCCAAAGAAGAAGTTGGAGAAGCCAAAAAAGAAGTCGCTGCCAAAAACGCAGGAAAAGACAGGGAGGATGCCGCAAAAGCTGTGGGCAAAGCCGTAGTAGCCGATAAGCGCATGGCAAGACCTGTCAGAAAACCAGCCCCAACTCGCGTCCTCTACTACCGCCCTCGCGAGTTTCCCGTGGTCAAATATGAGGCACAACGCGGCACTACGGAGCGCACCGATTTCCGCAGTACGCTCTATTGGAATGGTCATGTAAAAGTAGATAGAACGGGTACGGCGACCCTCAAATTTTTTACTTCGGATGCTATTACTTCGTTCAATATCACCGCCGAAGGGATTAGCACAGATGGTACGGTGGGGCGTGCTACGCACAAATTTTTTGCCCAATTGCCCTTCAGTATGAATGCCAAAATTCCGGTAGAAGTCGTGACGGGCGATAAGGTGAAAATTCCTTTGACGTTTGTAAATAATACAGACGAGGAAATACTCGGCGATTTGGATTTTACCATTCCCGATGGCTTTAAAAAACTCGCGCAACTCCCTCAAAATCTGATACTTGCGCCACGTGCTACACATACAAGCTATTTAGAATTTTTGGTGGAAGAAGCCTGTGATAAAACCGAATTTGGTGTAGAACTTTTGAGCAATGGCTTCGCGGATGCAGTGCGTCAACCGCTGCGTTCGGTATCACGTGGATTCCCTGCGGGCTTGGCGTTTTCCAATCAAGAAATGGACGCTACTTATGAGGTCGATATTAATGATGTCGTTGATGGTTCGCTCGAAGTGACGCTGACGGCTTACCCCGATTTGGCAGGCGAATTGATGTCGGGTTTGGAGTCGATGTTGCGCGAACCGCACGGTTGTTTTGAGCAAACTTCTTCGGCGACTTATCCGAATATTTTAGTGCTGCAATACATGAACGAAAGCGACCAAATCAAGCCTGAAATTGCCAGTCGAGCAAAGGGTTTAATTGAGAGAGGTTACAAGCGTTTGACTTCGTTTGAATCAAAAAGTGGTGGTTTTGAGTGGTTTGGTGGTGACCCTGCACACGAAGGTTTGACGGCGTATGGTTTGATGGAATTTGCGGATATGCAGCAAGTTTGGGATGGCGTGGACAAAGCGATGATTGACCGCACCGCCAAGTGGTTGATGAGCCGCCGCGACGGCAAAGGCGAATTTGAACGCAATCCTCGCGCCTTACATTCATTCGGACTGACGGACAATGCCACGATGAGTGCCTATATCACCTACGGCTTATCGGAGGCAGGTTATGACGGATTGAAAAAGGAAATTGATGCAGCATATAAGCACGCCATGAGTTCTAAAAATCCTTACGCAATGGGACTTGCAGCGAATATTTTATTGAATAAAAAGGACAAAAAACGCAGTGCGGAAGTGCTAAGAAAATTAATGAAATTGCAAGACGAAAACGGCGCATGGACACACGATAACACACACAAATCAGGTCCGGGTTCGCAAGGCAATGCTTTGCGGATTGAGACGGCTTCGTTAGCATTGATGGCATTATTAAAACAAGAAAAACCGGATGTTCAAAACACGAAAAAAATCGCTGATTTCATTCGCAATTCAAAAGGCGGCTACGGCGGTTTTGGGAATACAAATAGTACGGTGCTGGCTTTGCGCTCGCTCATTGCGTACACCAAATTTGCGAAGCAAACACAAGATAATGGCGAAATAGAATTTTTAGTTAATAATAAAAAAGTCGCTACAAAAAAATACGAAAAAGGACATAGAGGAGAGGTTCAATTTACTGGTTTACAGGAGTATGTAAAAGGTGGCAAACAGGATTTGACAGTGCGATTTAAAGGCACTAAAAATCCATTACCTTATACGATTGCCGTGAATTGGAACACTACCCTACCCCATTCCAATGACGAATGTGTGATTGATTTGGACATCAAATTAAATACGAATCGCGCAAAAGTAGGCGAAACCGTCCGCCTGACTACGACCATTAAAAACAAGACGAACGAAGGGCAAGCGATGACGCTCGGCATCGTTGGTATCCCTGCCGGATTGACGGCACAGCCCTGGCAGTTGAAGGAGATTTTGGATAAAGAAATCGTAGATTTTTACGAAATTATCGGGAATAATGTCGTCTTCTATTTCCGCGATATGGCACCATCGGAAACGCATACGATTCACTTGGATTTGAAGGCAGAAAT
>Ga0209187_1002097_pt1 | contig 20085 bp, 15 predicted proteins | sample BantaG_FD_187430 | JGI IMG/M metagenome (GOLD analysis project Ga0209187, IMG submission 187430) | Marine algal microbial communities from Bantry Bay, Ireland - BantryBay_4 metaG (SPAdes) (version 2) | ecosystem: Host-associated > Algae > Red algae > Unclassified | place: Bantry Bay, Ireland...
AAAATTGATTTAGATAAACTAGAAATGACAGCACCTGTTATCACTGAGGTAATCAAAGAGCCAAAAAGTAGACTCCACATCGGTGCATACGGAGGAGCTGGATATTTGTTTCGTCAATCGAGTATTAAAAATGATACTTCGCGACAAAACAGTAAAACCTTAGAAGAAATATCAATTGGTCTAGAATTGAAATATCAATTGACACCAAATTTCTTTGTCAGATCTGGGGTAGAATATTGGCATGCAACAGAAAGAAAAGAAACTTCATCCTATACAATAATGAATACTAATGAGTTAGAAACTTTCGTCCCAGGGGAAGAAGGAATAATCATCACTAATAAATATTCCAAAATTCATACAATATATCAATCTTACAATATACCTGCTGTCTTAGGATGGAATACGAATAATGATAATTGGAATCTATTTGCAGAAGCTGGAGTTTTGTATAATTTCAGAGTAGATAGAAGAAAGGAAGAATCATTTGCGACTACAGAAGTGAATCAATTTGGAATAGGTTCTCAAAATCAAATATCTCCTATTGCTGGCATAGGGATATCCTTTAGTCCTACTAATAAAATTGAACTATTTGCTAGATCAAACTGGAGAGGAAGTCAGTTTGTGACAGATAATGAATCTCGTGAATCACTAAAATATGGTGCATTGAGAACTCAGCTAGGAGTTAGAATAGGAATTTAAAATTTTGAAAAAATCATTGCAAAAGGGAACTTATAAAAAAAGTTCCCTTTTTTTCATTTTATCTAAATGCGCTTCCCAAATTCCTTAACATTTGCCTTACCCGTTGCTGAATAATGCTTTGCTTGTAACATTGTTATTTAAATTATATATTATATTACGCAGCTTTTAACACTTTTAAGACGTTTTTAACCTGTACTGTTTTGTACAGTTGGAGAAAAGATGTTACTTTTAATTTATGGAACACACGATTGATATAAACCATGGCGAAGAATCCTTTATCCAAGCATGCTTGGCAAATGAAGAATGGGCGCTAAAAGCAATATACAATGAGTATTACCCAACAATGCTTCCTGTATGCCTACGTTATGCCAACAATTACGACGATGCCCTTGATATATTACATGAGGGTTTTATTAAAGTATTCAGACACATCTCCAAGTACAAAGCAGGTACTTCATTGGGCTCTTGGATCCGAAGAATTATGATCAATACATCTATTGATTATTATCGAAAGGTAAAACGAAGGAGAACCGAAAATCTTGATACCGCTTACGGTCAATGCATAAAAGGAGCTGATGCAGTTTCTGATCTTACAACACAAGAGATCATGAAAGCGCTGCAGCAACTAACTCCAGCATATAGATCCGTTTTCAATCTTTATGTTATCGAAGGTTTTTCTCACAAGGAAGTGGGAGCAATGCTCGGTATCACAGAAAGCACCTCGAGATCAAACCTAGTGAAGTCAAGAACTAAACTAAAAGCTATTTTACTTGCTCAAGACTTTGTGAGATAAATGAATAATAAGGAATTTGACGACATAATAAAGAAGAAACTAGAATCACTAAACAGTGGGAGCGCTGTTAATGGTTGGGATACTTTTAGAGAGAAGTGGGAGCAAAGTTCTCCTTCTTCTGGAATTGTCAATTCTGATAAAAAAGAAGACCCAAAAGTAGATGAACTCTTCGACGCTAAGGTAAAGCAGAACATGAATGGTCTCAGAATGCCTCTTAATTCCGCCCATTGGGTCAGACTCAAAGCTCAACTTGAAGCAGAGGCATTGTTCAAAAAAAGACTTTTCGTTGCGAAAACTGTTGAGATTTTAATATTGGCTTTTATCGTGGTTGGAATACTTAATGTAATGCCTATTCAAAATGAAATATATCAAATACCTGTTTTCGATGTCCCTATGGTAGAGGCTATACAGGTAGATAAAGCAACTGCCGAAAAATATCAACAAGATACAAATCAAAAATCGGAAGAAAGGAGCTTAATTTCTGATAAATTCATCACAAGTTTGACAAATGTAGATGTTGGATCATTCTTTAAAAAAGAAGAGACTAATACTTCTATTAATTTTATTCAAAATCATGACTCTGAAATAAAATCTTCTATAATAGCGCCGACATTAAATCCCAATTCGAAATTACTTTTTCCATTTTTAATTGAGCCAAGTCAGAAAAGAAATCTTACACAAGATAATTTTCAAGATCAGAAAATTGACCAAATAACTAGTGTTATTCAAGCAGATATTCCACAGTTGATGATTCCTAATCGCCCAATCGGATATCCAGACATCACATTAGGCTCAATAAAGAATAAGTCAAGTGAAAATTCTTATCTCAGTTTAGCAATAGGACCAAAAGTTAATCTTGTGAATTCTCCTTTTGATCCTGTATATGAAATTGACCCTTATAATACCTTGAATACCAACTTTAATATTTCGGCTAGGATCCATAAAGAACTTGGACCAATAGAGTTTTATGCAGGATTGGGGTACAGCAAAACATCATATCAACCAAAAATAATAGAAGAGATTTATAAAAATCAAAACCAACAATATAATCAAGCAAGTCTTGAAAATATCGGTTTTAATACCTTTAACGTTCCTGTTGGAGTAATATATAACCTGCTCGACAAAGACAATTATCAAATATATGCTTCTGCTGGTGTCGATGTTAACCTAATAGCTCAGGCCGACTATGAAGTGTATGATCTGCCTGCAGCTGGTTTTAGAGGTGCCCCAAGTACTGGAACCAAACCACCGTTAAATAGCGGCAAACCAGAGATCAATCAAAGAGCATTACTAAGTCAAAAGGAATTCAAAAATGGAATCTTAAATGGTGGCTCTCTTAGGGATAATCTGTATGCCACTGCAAGCATTGGCGTAGGGCTAATCAAAAACGTATCGCAAAACACCAGTTTATTCGTAGAGCCAAAGTATAGTCATTTTATTTCCTCACAAGGCTTAGGACCAAATCTAGATAAGGTACACGCGGTATCTTTCGATTTAGGTGTTCGGTATCAATTGAACTAATCAATATCTAATCGATTCTTTCTTTAAAATCATCTTTGACAAATTGAAGTGAATATATTGCCAGCCACTTAATAAAATAATCCAATTGCTTATTTAGCGACAAGCAAATAGAAAAATACATCGACTATTATCGATTTTTATTTAATTTTGTTGCTTAATTAGGAATGTATGATCAGTTGGATTTTTAGACTAATTTTCAAAATGTGGGGCTGGAAGAAAGTAGGAGAAATTCCTAACCATATTCCTAAAAAACTATATGTTGTAGTACCACATACATCTAACTGGGATTTTCCAGTAGGAATCTGTCTTAAGTTTGGTTTCAAAATGGAGGTAGGTTTTATTGCCAAAGCTTCTCTTTTCAAATTTCCATTTGCTTGGTTTTTTAAGTCATTAGGTGGTATTCCTGTCAACCGTAAAAAAACTCAGGGATTCAAAGATGCAGTGGTCGAAATGATTAATTCTAGAGAAAGATTTTGTACATCAATTGCACCAGAAGGAAGAAGAGGTAAAGTAGAAAATCTAAAAACTGGGTTCTATCACATCGCAAAAGCCGCGAACATTCCTATAGTATATGTTAAATTTGATTGGGGAAAGAAAATAGCAGAATTCGGGGAACCAAGAATGGTAGCAGAAACCGTAAAGGAAGAACTGGAATATGCTGCCAACCATTTTAAAGACACTATAGGTTATGTACCTGAAAAGAGCTTTGGTTATCCATTTGAAAACACAACAAACGTGTAAAAATGTTATTCTCCTATTAATGTGTTGAGAAACCATTTAAATTTTATCTAAACATTTACTCGTTTCATTCCTCTTAATAGATAAGTCCAAAAATTCATACATTTGCCCTTTCAAATTCACAGTACTAATGAGCAGAATTAAAGAACTAGAGCGTAGACGAACATTTGGTATCGTTTCTCACCCAGATGCAGGAAAGACTACATTGACTGAGAAGTTACTATTGTTTGGTGGTGCGATACAATCTGCTGGTGCTGTAAAATCAAATAAGATAAAAAAACACGCTACTTCGGATTTTATGGAAATAGAAAAACAAAGAGGAATCTCTGTTGCTACTTCCGTAATGGCATTCGAGTATCGAGACAGAAAAGTAAATATTTTAGATACTCCTGGTCACAAAGATTTTGCAGAAGATACATTTCGTACGCTAACTGCTGTAGATAGTGTGATCGTAGTGATAGACGTTGCAAAAGGTGTAGAGGCTCAGACAGAAAAGTTGGTAGAGGTCTGCCGTATGAGAAAAACACCAATAATCGTTTTTATCAATAAAATGGATAGAGAAGGAAAAGACGGATTTGATCTGCTTGATGAAATCGAAGATAAATTGAAACTTAAAGTTGTACCTCTTTCATGGCCTGCTGGAATGGGTCAAAGATTCAAAGGAGTTTACAACAAGTATAAAGAAGATTTGGTCTTATTTAATCCACATGGAAAACAGTCTGAAGATGTGGTAAAAATAGAAGACCTGACCGACCCGATCCTAGATGATAAAATAGGAGAATCTCTTGCCAACGAATTGAGAGAAGAGGTAAATGTAATCGAAGAGGTATATCCTGATTTCAATAGAGAGGCATATCTGAATGGTGATCAATCACCAGTATTCTTTGGTAGTGCTGTAAACAACTTTGGAGTAAAAGAACTTCTAGATTGTTTTGTAGAAATAGCTCCCTCTCCTCTTCCAAGAGAAACTGAAGAAAGAGTCGTAAAACCAGAAGAAGAAGATTTTACCGGTTTCATTTTTAAGATACATGCAAATATGGATCCTAAACATAGAGATAGGATTGCATTTATGAGGATATGTTCTGGGTTATTTGAGCGTAACACCAACTACCTGCATATTCGAAAAGAAAAAAAAATAAAATTCTCTAACCCTACAGCCTTTATGGCAGAGAAAAAAGAAGTAGTAGACATGGCATACCCTGGAGATATTGTCGGTCTGTATGATAGTGGCAATTTTAAGATTGGTGACACACTTACGGAAGGAGAAAAATTACACTTCAAAGGTATTCCATCATTCTCTCCTGAGCAATTCAGATTTGTCAATAATAGTGACCCTCTTAAGACTAAGCAATTGGCAAAAGGTTTGGTTCAATTAATGGATGAAGGTGTTGCACAATTGTTTACGAAACAAGATAATGGTCGTAAGATTATAGGTACAGTAGGTGCACTTCAGTTTGATGTAATCCAGTATAGACTCAAGCACGAATATGGTGCTTCGTGTGAATATGAACCAATCAATCTCCATAAAGCTTGCTGGATCAAATGTGATGATCCTGCAGCATATAAAGAATTTCTTTCCAAAAGAAAGAGAGATCTTGCCCTTGATAAAGATGGTAAGGTCGTAATGTTAGCAGAATCTTCTTGGTCGTTAAAGATGGCACAAGAAAATCATCCTGAAGTCGAATTCTTATTTACGTCTGAAGTCGATTAATTGACTATTTATAAAGAGTCTTTAACAAGCAATCCTACCTAATAAATGTAGCAAATGGCATAAATGGAAAATGGTGAGCTTATTAATGAAAAGAGACTATAATTCTAATTTCGACTATCAAAATGGTCTATTTGTCTAAGAATTTGTAATTACAACCGTACTTGTTGAATCATTATTGATGTTTGTTCTGTTAGGAATTGTATATTGAAGCAATAATTATCAAACTAAATAGTAACGAATGTCATTTAATAGAAACGAAAAAATAAAACCGCCTGCAAATCTTAGTAGGTACCTAATTTTTGGTGTTATCGGTCTCTTACTTTTTATATCACTAACTAACACTACATTCTTAACCATAAAGTCTGGTCAAAAAGGTGTCCTGTTTAAGCAGTTTGGAGATGGTCTAGATAAAGAGACTGTATACGGTCAAGGGTTCCAAGTAGTTGCTCCGTGGAACACAATGTTTATTTATGATGTAAAAACTAATGAAGCATTTGAAGAAATGGAGGTGCTATCAAAAAATGGTCTTAATATCAATATTGAGTTATCATATAGATATTCGCCAGTACCTAATAAGATAGGCTATTTACATGACGAAATAGGAGTAGACTATAAAACTAGAATTATACAACCAGAGATTAGATCTGCAACCAGAGAAGTAATTGGTCAATACAACCCTGAAGAACTATATTCTACTAAAAGAGAGGCTATTCAACTAGAGATCTATGACAAAACCAAGGCAAAAGTTGCTGAGAAGTATATCATTTTAGATGCAATCTTGATTAGATCTGTAACCTTACCTGATAATCTTAGAACTGCCATCGAGAAGAAACTAGAAGAAGAACAACTATCTCTTCAATACAAATTTAAGATCGATAGAGAAAAACAAGAAGGAGAAAGGAGAATAATAGAAGCACAAGCAAAAGCGGACGCCAATAGAATTCTGAATGCGTCTCTTACTGACAAGATTCTTAGAGATAAAGGTATAGAAGCAACTTTAGAACTTGCTGCATCTCCAAATGCAAAAGTTGTAGTGGTTGGTGGAAGTGGAGATGGACTTCCATTGATACTTAATAACTGATTTACTTGTCCACTAATCTAAAATTAACGGGTAAGTAAACGAGCTAAAAAGCAAAAGAATAAATAGCCTGATAGATTAATTTCTGTCAGGTTTTTCTTTTTTTGTTATTTTATTTCTCACCAAAACAAAACAAGTTTATTTCGAAGAATTTATAAGATCGTTGATAATATTAAATCTTGTTCTTATATTTAGGTAACCAATTACAATTACATCATGCTAACACCAATTATAAGAGAAGATCTGCTCTACTATCTGTGGAAAACAAAGACTTTTGATATGACTAATCTCATCACCGAGGATGGTCAACCTATCGAAATTATAAAATTTGGAAATCAAAATTACGACGCTGGTCCTGATTTTAGCAATGGTAAAGTCAAGATTGGCGATACCATATGGGCTGGAAATATCGAAATGCATGTTTATTCCAGTGATTGGGAGAGACATAACCATGATCTAGATAAGGCATATGACAATGTGATCTTACACGTGGTTTACGAACACGATAAAGAAGTGCATACCACTACTGAGCAGTTCATACCATGTATAGCGCTTAAGAATAGAATCCCTGCGCAACTAAAGCAAAATTACGCTCAGCTCATATCAAATAATAGTTGGATTCCTTGCGAAAAAAAACTTCCAGATGTTCCAGAACACACGGTTACATTTTGGTTACAAAGACTTGTCGCAGAACGAATAGAGTTAAAAACTAAATATCTAAAATCTATTTTGGATCAAACCAAAAATGACTGGGAGGAGACCATGTATATCTTCCTTATGAGGTATATGGGTGCGAGAGTAAACATGGAACCATTCGAATCATTGGCAAAAAATCTCCCCTTATCTATCCTACAGAAGAATAAAGATGATTTGCAAAAAATAGAAGCATTACTATACGGTCAAGCCGGAATGCTCTTAGCGACTCAAGCGGATGATAAATACTATAATGACTTGAAAACGGAATATCAATTCTTATCAAAAAAATATCAACTTACACATATTCCGCCTGTGTCTTGGAAGTTTGCTAGAATGAGACCTGCAGGATTTCCTACAATCCGATTGGCTCAGATGGCTCAGATATTATATAATACGGAGCATCTATTTTCTCAAATTCTGGAGGCGAAAGAAACTAAATCTATTAGGCATTTGTTCCAAGCTTCCCCTTCTGAATATTGGGAAGATCACTATAGGTTTGCGACAGACTCTATATACAAAGAGAAACATCTGGCTGATGGATTTATTGACCTCATTATAATAAATGTAGTTAGTCCTATTCTATTTCTTTATGGTAAATCAATAGCCGATGAGCAATATTGTGATAGAGCCATAGAACATCTCGAATCTCTAAAACCAGAAAAAAATAAAGTTATTACCAATTATAAAGACTTAGGTATTAAAGCACGATCAGCAGCAGATTCGCAAGGACTATTACAACTCAAGAAGGCGTATTGCGATCCAAAGTTATGTCTCTCTTGTAGTATTGGGAATAAACTTATAGGATAGTTTTTACATAAAAAATTTTATATAAACCTTCTTCCACAAGGTATGATCGTGTCTTATATATAAATGCTTATTACTATGGATTTACTGCTTTGAGACTCAAAAAGGAGGACATAACCGTTTGTTAAAATAAGTAGTTATACTTTTGCTAGAAAGAGTTCTACAGAAAAATTATAATTGACCATAGAAGATCAAGTAATAACAAATCACAATATTTTCATTATTGTGCTCTTTTACCGAATAAAATGATGATAAGAATTTTAACCATTTGCACATTATGTTTCAGCTTGAGCAGCCAAGCACAAGAAGGTACAAAAGCTGTAAAATCAATAAAAGGTATTACTGATCTTATGTTGAGTATTCTATCGGGCCCTCAAGGAGAAGAAAGAGATTGGACACTTTATAAAAGCTTATTCACAGAAGGTTCTACTATGCACATGGTAAGCCCCGAAGCTCCAATTGGAAAACAAATAAAAATCATTCCTATAGATACCTTTATCATTAAGTATAGCAGCATTTATAGTCGTGATGGTTTCTTCGAAGAGTCCACGGGATTGGTTGTCAATGAATTTAATGGTGTAGGAAATGCATTCCAGAGTTTTTATTGTAAAAATTTAATCGGCACATACGAAAATCGAGGTGTAAATACATATCAACTCATCTTTGCAGATGACAGGTGGTGGATTACAAATGTGGCGTTTGCTAATGAGACTGAGGATATAAAAGTACCCGAGAAGTGTTTATTTTAAAAACAAAAGATTATTTTTAGAGTCATTTTTTATTGTAATAATAAAGATGCTACAACGTTATAAACAAAATGTTATACGTTTATCACACAACACAAACCAATGAATTCTACAAAATTTAAACAACAGTTTTATGTATGTATTTTAGCGCTATTTTATAATTCTATTTTGTTTGGACAACAAGCAATCACGCAAAGACTGACTACTTCAGGAATAGAACATACGTCCACTGTTAGAGGAGTATTAAAATATGCCTTTGATGACGAAGACTATGTTCGAGAAGATGGTGAGGGCAAACTCTTTACCAATGGATTTACAACATCAGTACAAATGGGTGGATATGACGAAGAAGGCAACCTTGGTGTTTGCGCCAACTTTTATTATTTCCAAAACAACACTGATTTTCATTCTGGTTTATTAGAAAGTTCAGGGACTCTTATTGAAGGATCAGACAAATTCTATAATAAGATATGGAAGATCCATGATTTTGAGATATTAGAATTAAACGAAAAATATAACAATGGAAACCTTACTATTGAAGATTTATCAGAGGATATCAAAACGTGGCCTGGAAAAGGAAATCCTTTTGTAGATGCTTCATTTGTATCTGAAGAAGTAGCTCCATTTTTTGACTCTGATTTTGATGGAATTTATAACCCTCTGATGGGCGATTACCCTGTTGTATCGAGTAAAGATGGTACGTTTGTACCTTCACAATTTACTTTTAATGTGTATCATGACCTCGGATTGCACGCCATTTCAGCTGCTAATCCTATGAAAATACAATTTTATCAAACACAGTATGTAATAAACTGTAATGATGGTGATTTAGAAAGGACGGTCTTTACAATATTAAAAACAAAATCTCAAAACAGTGAAATTTGGAAAAACAGCTATCTCGGATTATATGTAGATCATGATCTTGGATGTGACACCCGAGATAGGTTTGGGTATGATGATGAGACTAACTCCATGTACACATATAACCAAGGTGGTTACGATGATACTTTTTGTGATTATGGATACCCTATCCATAATTCTAGATCTGCAATTAAGGCTTTAGTATTTAATGAAAACATTCATACACTTAATTCAACCATTCCAAATATTGACCCAACAAACAGTGGTCAAGAGGTCTACAATAGATTATCTGGACTATTCGGCGATGGAACACCCATCACCTATGGTGGAAACGGATACAATACCACGTCTCTAGATACAATACTTCACTTATATTCTGACTTTCCAAATGAACCTCTCGGTTGGTCGCAAGAAACAATCGAGGCGGAGGATTCAAGATATGGATTTTTCACAAGTGTAGCATTAGGAGATATCGCCCCTGGAGAAACCAAACAAATAGAATTTGCAGAAATAGTTATGGTCTCAGAGACAGAAGAAGGATTAGACATTTTTAATAGTTATAGAAATCGAATATCCGATCTGAATGAGGCACATATAAAATATATTAACGATGAAAGCCTGTGCCCTAAAGTAGAAATTTGTGATGAAGGGTGTGTTTGGCCTGGTGATGCTAATAATGATGGTAAGGTAGATAATTGTGATTATATTTATATTGCAGCCGCCTCTACTACCGAAGATCTTACCAGTCGAAGCATGACGGATACTGAATGGTATGCACACACATCTGAAGACTGGGGAACAAATGCAACAATAGTTGATCTCAAACATTGTGATGCAAACGGTAATGGTAAAATTAATGGTTGGGATAATGATGTGATCACTAAGAATTTCGGCTTACAAAATGATAGTTATGAACTATCAGAAGTCCCAGCATTTATAGGTGATCCATATGGTCTACATTTTGATAATATTAAAGAAGAATATTCTGTTACAGGAACATCTGCTTTTGACAAAAGAGTATTTACATATCTATTGATTGGTGATGATGATCTTAATATTTCTGATAGTATAATTGGTATATCTTATGATATCAAATGGGATACTAGTATGATGAAGCTCGACAAAACTCCTTCTACTTTTTTGGCATATACTTTTTTTTGGGATGAATTTAACTTCGAAGGTTCTACACCTGACGATTTTTATTACCCCGAGAATACAACTAAGATCCATGCAGCTCAGTATGATTATTATCAAAATATAAATGAAGGGGGTCGTTTAGCACAATTTCGCTGGGAAATAAAAGATGATGCTACAACAACTAATAGCGATGGCCGAGATACTATAGATATAATCTTCTCAAATATCTTTGCACTAAACGCAATCGGAGAACAAGTAGAAGTTGGCCTCCGCGAACAATACAGCGTTATAATAACCAACTTACAGGTAGTAGATCCTGTAGCTGTGAATGACCTAGTTTCAATTAATCGACTTTCTGTCTATCCCAACCCCACTTCTAATATATTAAATTATGAGTGCGATGATTGTGGCAATATTACAAAGGTTAGTTTAATTTCAGTGGGAGCAAAATCAATAACAGAAACTCATCCGTCCAAAATTCATTCTATTGACGTTAGCACTGTCCCTGTTGGTCTTTACATTCTAAAAGTAGATTCAGAAAGAGGTGTTTATACTAAGAAAGTAATTGTAGAATAATCCCAAATTTAGGAACTAAGAAACAAAAAAATAGGATTAATCGTGACATCGTAACTTTTTCCTCCTCCTTTCTCCTTCCCTTTCTAAATTAATCTATTTTTGCACCTTCGACATAAAATAGTGTATATTGGTATGACCCTCACAAAATAACATAAAGCGAAAACAATGGATTTTAAAAGTCTAGTATCACACAGTAAAGAATATGGATTTGTATTCCAATCATCAGAAATATATGATGGCTTGAGTGCTGCATATGATTATGGTCCGAATGGCGTAGAATTAAAAAACAATATCAAGCAGTATTGGTGGAAAAGTATGGTGCAGATGCACGCTAATATCACAGGACTTGATGCATCCATCTTTATGCATCCTAAGACTTGGAAAGCGTCTGGCCACGTAGATGCATTCAACGATCCGATGATCGATAATAAAGATTCTAACAAGAGATATAGAGCGGATGTACTGATAGAGGCATACTGCGAAAAGATCGAAAATAAGATTAATAAAGATGTAGATAAAGCTAAAAAGAGATTCGGCGACGAATTCAATGAAGCGGAATTCCGATCTACTAATGGTCGTATCCTAGATCGTCAAGCGAAGATAGATGACATCTTGGGCAAGATGAATAATGCTATGAGAGACGGAAATATGGAAGGCCTCAAGACAATCATCGAAGATTTAGAAATAGCATGCCCAGTATCTGGTTCAAAAAACTGGACAGAGGTTCGTCAATTCAACCTTATGTTTTCTACTCAACTCGGTAATATTGCTGGAGAAGAAGGAAAACTATACCTAAGACCTGAAACGGCTCAAGGAATCTTTGTGAACTTCTTGAATGTACAAAAAACAACTAGACAAAAACTTCCATTTGGAATAGCACAGATCGGAAAAGCTTTCAGAAACGAGATCGTTGCACGTCAGTTTATATTCAGAATGAGGGAGTTTGAGCAGATGGAAATGCAATTTTTCGTAAAGCCGGGTAGTCAGAAAGAATACTTTGAATACTGGAAAGAAACAAGAATGAAGTGGCATACAAACCTTGGAACACCTGCTGAAAAACTCAGATGGCATGACCATGATAATCTAGCTCATTATGCAGATGCAGCAACGGACATCGAGTTTGACTTCCCATTCGGATTTAGGGAATTAGAAGGGATACACTCTCGAACTGATTTCGATCTAAATGCACACCAAGAATTATCAGGAAAGAAATTACAGTATTTTGATCCAGCGCTTAATGAAAGTTATGTTCCTTATGTTGTAGAGACTTCACTAGGTTGTGATAGAATGTTCTTATCTCAACTGGCTAATGCGCTACAAGAAGAAACGGTGCCAGATGCTGACGGTAAAGATAGTACTAGAACTGTGCTTAAGCTTAACCCAGCAATTGCTCCTGTGAAGGTTGCAGTACTTCCATTATTGAAAAATAAAGAAGAATTAACTAAAGCTGCTTCTGACGTATTCGACAAGTTGAAAACGAGCTTCAATTGTCAATATGATGAGAAAGATGCGATCGGAAAGAGATATAGAAGACAGGATGCGATTGGCACTCCTTATTGCGTGACGATAGATTTTGACACACTAGAAGATGGTACGGTTACTATAAGAGATAGAGACTCACTAAAGCAAGAAAGAGTAAACATTGATGATCTCAAAGCAAAAGTATTTGCTGGAACAGATATGGGTAACTTGATGTAAAAGACAGCTCAAATAGATATAAAAGCCAGATGATGTCATGTTATCTGGCTTTTTGCTTTTGTTTTCCTGTTCCAATTTATCTACTCCATTATTCTAAGAAATCTCCTAGCACCATGATGTATCAGAATAATATGTAAAAGGTCTTTATTGACTATTCTATATATAATTCGATAGTGACTAAATACTATTTCACGAATAGTAGGCGAGTCATACTCTGCTACTATTTTTCCAGCAAACGGTTGACGCTTGAGCACATTTGTCCTTTCTCTAATTTGGAGTATTTGATGTTTAGCATATTTTTTTGAATCTGAAGCTATGAATTCATAGATTTCTTTGAGATCAAGTTTTGCTGACTATAACCATCTTATTTTAGCCATCCGCCCAATTCCTTGTCTAATTGTTCCTCGGATATAGTTTGATCATTTTCAGATTCTTCGATTCGAGTATCGATTTTGTCAATAAGTAAGAGCTTCTCAATTAGATCCTCGATGTTAACTTTATCTGGTAGGCTTTCAATTTGCTTATATATTCTCTCTTTTGTAATCATAGTTTATGCTTTACATTTGCTAAAATAACGTTCTAAAAGGATAATTGGTAAAAATTTATTCGTTATACCATATTCTCAATAGGTACATCGCTTTCACTTAATGAAAAAGACAAATCAAAGTAGATGTAAAAGCCAGATGATTTGATAATTTTGAGCAAGGCTAGTGCGGGGCTTTTAGCCGAACTTTAGACTAAATAGGTATATTTGGATGGGATAAAACAACAAGTGCCCAATAATGTCCTACTTTGCACAAAATTGTAACTTTAAACTATCTATTTTTGCACTCTTTTAAAAAACAATAAATCTCATGAGCAAAGGCTATTTTCAACCAGAAGACCTAAAGAAGTTTCCGCAGATTACTGAATTCCAAGAAGAAATGGGGAAGAAATTCTTCGATTATTATGGAACAGTATTCGAAGAAGGAGCATTGACAAAAAGAGAAAAATGCTTGATCGCTCTCGCCGTAGCACATGCTATTAATTGTCCTTATTGTATGGATTCTTATACTGGAGCTAGCTTGTCAAACGGAGCTGACGAAGAACAGATGATGGAAGCAGTACATGTAGCTGCAGCTATCAAAAGTGGTGCAACATTGGCCAACAGTGTAATGATGATGAATCAAGTGAAAGCAAAATTAATGTAATCCGGAATGGGAGTAAAGCAAAGAACAAAATCACTTAAGAAATCTAATAATGCATTAGACGATACTTTCATGCAGTTGAAAGTATTGAACGGTACAGATGTAGAAGGAAAGGATTTCGAAAAGTTCGGTGATAAAGTAGGGTACGTAATAAAACCTAATGCCGTTGAGATATTTCAACTTAACATAGGTAAGCTTTGTAATCAGACTTGCTCTCACTGTCATGTAGATGCAGGACCTGATAGAAAGGTCGAGAACATGGATAAAGTGACACTTCAAAAATGTCTTGATATCGTGCGTGAACATAAGATACCGACTGTAGATATCACAGGTGGTGCGCCAGAAATGAATGCTCACTTCAGATGGTTTGTAGAAGAATGCACGGCTATGGGTGTAAGAGTGATGAATAGGTGTAATCTTACAATCATCAAAGCGAATCCTAAGTATGCAGACCTTCCTCAGTTCTTTGCAGATAATAATGTACACATCATATCATCACTACCATACTTTACCAAGACAAGAACTGATAGTCAGAGAGGTGATGGTGTATTCGAAGACAGTATAGCGGCACTGCAAGAACTCAATGCTGTAGGATATGGAATCGAAGGCTCTGGACTACAAATGGATCTTGTTTTTAATCCATCAGGTGCGTATTTACCCGGTGATCAGGCGTCTCTAGAATCAGAATTCAAAAGACAGCTAAAGAGAAGATATAATATAGAATTTAATAGTCTGTTCGCTATTACCAATCTACCAGTCGCTAGGTTCTTAGATTATCTAGTGGAATCAGGCAACTATAGTCAATATATGACAGAACTTATAGAGGCATTCAACCCTGCGACTGTAACTGGTCTTATGTGTAGAAATACGATTAGTGTTTCTTGGAAAGGTTTTGTATATGATTGTGATTTTAATCAAATGCTTGACCTCAAAGTAGCTGCAAAGTCTCAACATATAGATAATTTTGATATGGATGCACTTATGAAACGTGATGTTGTACTTAATCAGCATTGCTACGGATGTACCGCTGGTGCAGGCAGTAGCTGTGGAGGAGAAATCGTTTAATCTTTTAATTAAACTGCCGCAAGTTTTCACACTTTCTTGGATATGACTAATGTCTATTCCTTCACTATTTATTTTTTGAATATTTAGAATTTTATTTCCTTTTTTCACCTAGTTAAAACGAATAATTTAGTAAATAGCAGTACTAACAAATTAACTACTATGGAAACTAGGTTATTCGAATATATAGAAAGGCAATTAGAAAAACACCCTCTGGATAAAAGTGTAGGTAGAAAAGAAGGTAATGGATGGAAATTTTGGAGTACCCAAGAAATCATCGACTCTGCACATAAATTGGCATCTGGACTAATCGATCTCGGCCTCAAAAAGGGAGATAAAGTATCCATGGTCGCTTATAAAAATAGACCTGAATGGTACATAGTAGATCTAGCAACTCAATATTTAGGCATTACAAACGTACCACTCTACCCTACTATCAGCTCTAACGAGTATGTTTATATTCTTAATGACTCTGAAGTAAAAGCGTGTTTTGTGGGCGTAGAAGACCTGTATGAAAAAGTGGAGGCCGCTAAAGCAAGCGTTGGGTCACTCGAACACATCTACACTTTTGATAGAGCTTCGGGAAAGCCATTCTATGAAGACTTATTCAATGATAAAAATAAGGATGCTGTACTAGCATCAAAAGATACAATCAAAGCCGAAGATCTCGCAACGATCATATATACTTCTGGAACAACAGGAAACCCCAAAGGCGTAATGCTATCTCACAAAAATATCAGCCATGTTGTTGATGTCACTCTAGAATCATTTCCGCTTACTCCCGAAGGGAAAGTGTTGAGTTTTCTTCCGTTTTGCCATATTTTTGAGCGTGCTTGTATTTATGGGTATTCTGATTCTTGTGTATCAGTGTATTGCACAGGAACTGATAATCTAGGAGGTGAAGATGGTGATCTAAAGTCTGTTGGACCACAGTTTTTTACAACAGTACCAAGACTTCTAGAAAAAGTCTATGAAAAAATATACAACAAAGGATTAGAATTAACTGGAGCGAAGAAAAAACTATTCTTCTGGGCACTTAGTCTAGCGAATGAATATGAGCACGGAAAAACATTCTCAGGAATGGCAGCTATCAAAAGAAAAATTGCAGATAAACTTATATTCTCAAAATGGAGAGAGGCTCTAGGCGGAAATGTACAGGGCATAGTCACCGGTGCAGCACCTTGCCCAACTAAGATCATCAAAGTATTCTCAACAGCTGGTATAAAAGTTCTCGAAGGGTATGGGCTTACAGAAACTAGCCCTACTCTATCTGTTAATAGATTCGATGGATATGCAAAAGTAGGTTCTGTAGGACCCGTAATAGAAGGCGTAGATCTTCATATTGATGATTCTGACCCTAACTATGCTGACGGAGAAGGCGAAATACTTGTAAATGGTCCAAATATTATGATGGGTTATTACAATAAACCAGAAGCCAATGCCGCAGTATTTACAGAAATAGGTGGCAAAAGGTATTTTAAAACTGGCGATATTGGGAAATTGGTAGATGGGCCAAAAGGCAAACAATACCTCAAAATAACAGATCGTAAAAAAGAACTTCTCAAAACATCTGGTGGGAAATACGTTGCTCCAGCTCCAATAGAAAATAAACTCAAAGAAGACTTTTTAATTGAGCAAGTGATGGTGGTTGGAGATGCTCAAAAATTTGTTTCAGCTCTAATTGTACCTGCAGAAGAAGCACTAAAAGACTGGTGTGAAAACAATGATGTGAATTGGACAGACCTAAAGACAGCTTGTGCAGATCCAAAAGTTGTCCAATGCTTCCAGGATTGTATCGACAAAGCGAATCCAAACTTTAGCCATGTTGAGCAAATAAAAAAGTTTACAATATTACCCACGACATGGGAAGCGGTAAGGCCAAATGGAGAAAAGACAGAGCTCACTCCTACAATGAAACTAAAGCGTAGAGTTATTGCTGAGAAGTATGGGAAAGCGATAGAGGAAATATATGGATGATCCTTTAGATGATCTATTAAAAGTAAAGAGCGAAGGGAAGTATTCAAAGATATCATTGGCTACTTCCTTTATTACGATAATATTATCTATTATGATCTTCAGGTATATGCCTGAAAAGGTTTCACCAACGCAAGGTTTTCCAGCGCCGCCCATACCTCTAATAATTACAACACAGCTTTCTTGTTTGATGGGTCTTATATTCGCCTTCCTTAGTATTAGGGAACATTCTTCATGGAAAAAATGGATAGGAGGGACTTTAAATATTTTAATTTTTTTGATTTTTATCGGACTCATTATTTTCGCAAGAACTATTTGAAGTTTTAAATTATATTCTAAAATAAGTATGATTCTAAAAGAATGCCCTTGCAATAGTTCAATGCCATACACCTCTTGCTGTATGCCATTTCATAAAGGAAAAGAAAAACCAAAAACGGCCGAACAACTTATGCGATCAAGATATACAGCGTATTATTTGGCTCTAGTAGATTATCTAGTTACCACTACACATCCTAATAAACTACACCCAAATTATAAACACAAACTAGAAATCACAAAAAATGATACTGATTGGAAAAGCCTTGAGATACTAAGTACATCAATGGGAACAAAGACTGATAAAATAGGAAAAGTGCATTTTATTGCTCGATATATTATCAATGGCAAACAAGGAGAGATGGAGGAACATTCAAGATTCCGGAAATATAAAGGCAATTGGGTCTATTTTGACGATCGCGGATAATGAAACGATTCTATGCATTTTTATAGATGTGTTAATCTCCAACTTTCAATCCTCAATCCGTCAAATAATATTATCTTGGACATCTAAAATTAAATACAATAAATAGTAAAATACTCAGCTTTAGACACCCGAGGAAATAATTAAGACTATTGGTTATTTTTTATTCCAATTCAAAACAGAATTGAAATTTATTGCCATTAAATTTCTATTTTATAGATTCTGGAAAATAAGCTATTGATATCCAAAGAAATCATTAACCATAAATCATTGATATTCTTGAGGAAATAAAATTAAATATATGAAACTCCGATGACTGAGCTTTAGTGACCGTGGAAATAATAAAGGCCTTTTAGCACTTTTAATGCCCTTAAATTTTTATTTCGAAGGTTGCCATAAAAAAGTTCAGACACCCAAGGGGATGATAGAATCGTGGCTTTAAAAACATTTTGAAGAAATGTGGAAAACACGATTAAAAATAAATTGTTGATTTCCAGAAAAAAAATAAAATTTTAAACATATGAAAGTAAAGTTTTGCGGAGCAGCTCAGTTTGTAACAGGAAGTAGTCACTTGATTACGCTTGATGATGGATATAAAATATTATTAGATTGCGGCCTATTCCAAGGAAAAGGAAAACATATCTGGGAATACAATAACAATTGGAATTTCACACCTGCAGATATAGATTGTCTTATATTATCACATGCTCATATTGACCATACAGGTAGAGTTCCTAAATTGGTTCAGGATGGATTTACAGGCGATATTCACTGTACGCATGCGACTCGTAGTCTATGTACTATCATGTTATTAGATAGTGCTAAGATCCAAGAAAGAGATGTAGAGTGGCACAATAAAAGAATCCTCAAAAAAAGAAGAAAGGATCTAAAAAAGATTAGAAAACCTCTATACACCAGTGATATTATAGGCCCAACATTAGATCTTTTTATTGGATATAATTATAACAGATGGCACAGAATCAATGAAAAGGTTTCTGTGATGTTTAAAGATGCCGGCCATATTCTTGGGAGCTCAAGTGTTACACTTAAGATCACAGAAAACGGAAAAGAAAGGTATGTAGGATTTACAGGAGATATCGGAAGACCTGACAGACCAATCCTTCGTAATCCACAGCAAATGCCAGAGGTAGAATATTTGATCTGTGAGTCTACTTATGGAGATAAAGATCACCTCCTTCCGCCAGAGCAATCAGAAGAATTTCTCGAAATACTTAAAGAAACTTGTATTAAAAAGAAAGGTAAATTAATCGTACCCGCTTTCAGTGTAGGTCGTACACAGGAGATTGTCTATATGCTTGACAAGTTAGAAACAGCAGGCCTGCTACCAAAACTACCAATATATGTGGATAGTCCACTCGCGGTAAATGCTACCATGATCTTTGGGCAACACCCAGAATGCTTTGATAACGAACTGAACGAATACCTTCTCATTGATGACAACCCATTTGGATTCAATGATTTGAATTATATCCGTGATGTCAAAGACTCCAAAGCACTCAATGATACGGACGAACCATGTGTGATTATAAGCTCTTCGGGTATGATGAATGCTGGTCGAGTAAAACATCATTTGTTCAACAATATTGAAAATCCAAAAAACACTTTCTTGATTGTAGGTTATTGTTCTCCAGACACACCAGGTGGGATGTTGAGAGATGGAGTAGAAAGCATCAAGCTTTTTGGAGAATGGAAGATGGTAAAAGCAGATGTAAAAGTTATGGATTCTTTCTCAGCTCATGGAGATAGAAATGAAATGCACGATTTTATTGCTAATCAGAAGGATGTAAAAAAAGTCTTCTTGGTACATGGAGAACTAGATAGACAGACAAAATGGAAGGAGTTCTTAAATGAAAAAGGATTTAAGGATGTTGAGATTCCTGCAGAGGGGGATGAATTTGAATTGACGTAAATTAATTAGATTCAGAAGTTCTAGTTATCTATTTTATAGAGGTCAGTAGATAGTTACATATATAATTTGTATCTTATGCCAATATAAAATAGTAGTATTATGAAATTATTCAAAGGGAGAAATCTTCTAGAGTTT
>Ga0209187_1002098_pt1 | contig 20075 bp, 17 predicted proteins | sample BantaG_FD_187430 | JGI IMG/M metagenome (GOLD analysis project Ga0209187, IMG submission 187430) | Marine algal microbial communities from Bantry Bay, Ireland - BantryBay_4 metaG (SPAdes) (version 2) | ecosystem: Host-associated > Algae > Red algae > Unclassified | place: Bantry Bay, Ireland...
TGGATACAGACCTACAGCTTTCCAAGCTTCTAACACACTTAGCATTTCTGCAGAGTTCTCTCCATACAAATCTTTGACTGCTTCCACACTCGCGCTGACCGCCTTGGTATATGTGGAGCTCTCCGTCAGGTAAGCCACATTCATAGTAAAAACTATGGCTGTTGCTTTTTGAAATCCAATCGGAGTTACATCATAAGCCACACCCAATTCATTGATATCCGCCTGTCCTTCCGTCAACAAGTAATACCAAAAATTTAATACCCCACTGTTAGAATGTACACCCCCGTTATCACCTGCACCAAATTCCCAATCCTCCCCAGAGTACAAACTTGGATCTGACTTAGCATTTGGATCAGACATATCTCTAAAGTAATCATCTTCATCCGTCAGTACTGCTGTAGCACCTAAGAACCAAGTGAAATTATCGGGATCATAGGCTTTCTCTAATGCCTTACCTAATATATCACTGATACTTTCATTCAGTGCTCCCGATTCATTTCTATAGATTAGATCCGAAGTAAAATCTGTGAATCCATGCGCAAACTCATGACCAACTACATCTAATGTAGTAAGTGGACCATATTCATCACAATCTCCACTGAAGAAAGTAGAGTAACGTCCATTCCAAGTTGCATTCACTGTGTTTCGTTCATCGCCATAAACTCGACTTCGCAGCTCTGAACTATCTCCGTCTAAACCAACCCAATTAAACTCATCCAACATATAATCATAATAGGCTGAAGCACAATAGTGTGCATCTGTTCCCACTTCTTCTTTATTTCCGAAGTTATCCCAAAAATTATCCTCATCCGTAAAATCATCTAGAGAACCATTGAGCGTAATAATACCTTCTCCACGTGTGTAATCTCTCAACACGTAAAGATTGGCTTCCAAAGAATCCGTTATAATGCTTTGCTCACCGTAGTATTTAGTGATAGCGATACCTTCTACACTGGTATGTGCTATTTCCGATATAGCCTCTATCACCTTGCCCGTATTGGCATTGACATAAACCGATTCTCTATACTGATTTCTACCTTCTAGATTTGAGATAATGACGTGATAAGCCAAGGTATAGTTTCCACTGAAATTCGGATATGCAGCATCCATGACAACTAATTCTGCTTGTTCTATATCCCAATCTGGCAGTACTACCGCTGCGCCATCTGTCTTCGATAATAATTTGGAGTTGGTGTAATCTTCAGCTGCTTTGCTCGCTGCCGCTCCATTTATCCCAGGTTTGACACTTAATTCTATAAACGGAAGCAAGTCCCCCGAGCTCTTTCTGATTTGTCCATCCTTCTCGTGTAATATGTATGCTGCACCTACTACTCGAAGTCCTTTATACTCTTGCTGCATTCTTATCCTAGTCCAGCCATTGAGGCCTTTTATTTCTTTTTTCGTCTGGAGATCTTCTGCAGATTCCAGGCCCAGTTGATGATGTATTTGACTAACGAAATTAGCACGTTTGAACTCCGTAGCACCCTCAAAGCTCATAAGTTGAATGGCATTGCGTTTACTTATTTTTTGCCCTTTATCTACCTGCTGGGCACTCAAGGAAGGAAGGGTAAAAAGAGCAATAAGAATGTAGAGTAATGTTAATCTCATGGGTAAACTTTTTGAAGAGATGGAATTTAATAATCCTAATATAAACACTATTTAGCATTTTGCGTTCAATAAGCTATAATATGGCATTTTTTTGACCATATTATTATCAATTAACCGCTAAATAGGCTTTACAGATTCAGATATTTATACTAAATTTGCATTCCTATTGAAAATAGACCCATGGTGTAATGGTAACACACCTGTTTTTGGTGCAGGTATTTAAGGTTCGAGTCCTTATGGGTCTACAATTCTAAATTAAGTCTTTATCACTTTTGTGGTAAAGGCTTTTTTTTATGGCTTTAACTAGGACAAGAAGTTTATCCCGAACGAGCGATAGCGAGCTGAGGGAAGTCCTTATGGGTCTACAATTCTAAATTAAGTCTTTATCACTTTTGTGGTAAAGGCTTTTTTTTATGGCTTTAACTAGGACAAGAAGTTTATCCCGAACGAGCGATAGCGAGCTGAGGGAAGTCCTTATGGGTCTACAATTCTAAATCAAGTCTTTATCACTTTTTGTGGTAAGGACTTTTTTTATGGCTTTAACCAAGACAAGAAGTTTATCCCGAACGAGCGATAGCGAGCCGAGGGAAGTCCTTATGGGTCTATAATTCTAAATCAAGTCTTTATCACTTTTTGTGTGATAAAGGCTTTTTTTATACCTAATAATCAGGAGGAGGAGTTTATCCCGAATGAGCGATAGCGAGCTGAGGGAAGTCCTTATGGGTCTACGGAAAAAGGCGCTTCAAGCAACATTGTTTGGGCGCTTTTTTTGATTTTACCTAATTCGTTGATATTCACAGTAAATAGAGAGAGAAAAGCACTCGGCTTAGTGGTTCGATAAGTTTCATCCTCAAATATCAAATTTTCTGAAAATATCGAACTAATGATTTTATGCTAAATTTCAATAGAGGTGCTTTGGAATATACTACTGAGCATTTGTAAATTTCGTTGTCTATTGGCCACATTCTTTAGTTGGCGCATTATTACTAGGAAGGAACTTTGTTTTTTTTATCGAATCTGAAATCTCTGTTATAGCTTTTTCATTAGTGATAGTTGAGTTAGCTTCATTGTATTCTAAGTATACCACCTTTCCAGATCTATCTATACAAAGATTGAATACTATGATGCCATTGTAGGAAGCAACATTATTTGGATACACTCTTTTTTCAACCCCTCTAGAAATCTTCCCAATAGAATCAAAGTCCATTTCATCAATATCTTTACTCTTGTAACCATCTCTTGCTGTTTCAGCTGCTTTTCTTGCTTTTCTTATCGCATCCACTTCTGCATCTGCTCTTGCTTTTGCCACTTCAGCTTTCACTTTGTCTTTGGATGCATAGTTATCTTCAGAAATTAAAACAGCATCAGCAAATTTAATAGTAGAAAATTTAGAACTAAAAGTAGAAAAACTGTCATCAACTTTTTGAGGAATAAATTTATTTGTCTGTTTATCAAATAAATCATATTCATTTTTTTCATTGACGTTAAACTCACATAGATATGCAACCGTATTATCCATTTTTACTAAACCATCATTCCAATTAGCACAGAGCATATGAATTACGCATGAATTTTGATTGACTAAATATAAAGTAGAAATAGATCCAAAATGAAAGTCATTATGTGTAGATTTGATAAGTACAATTCCGTTTTCTTCGGCAATTTCTAACCTGTCTATTGTTAATGGAAACTCTATTAGTTCCGCCCTATAAAGCACAACCTCCTTCCCATCAATAATCTGGGCAAGGCTTCCATATTTATCAATATGAAATTCTTTTTCCCTGACTGAAAATTTAGATTTATTTTTCACTAAGTCTGCATGTACAAACCCCTCTAATTCTTCTTCAGAAATCACCTGTCTATCTTCAGCTTTCTGCGTTTCAGCTGCTGCCGCTACTGTTTTTCTTGCAGTCTCCTCAGCTTTCTTAACAGCTGCCATGGCCTTTTTCTTAGCTCTCATTTCTCTAGAATCAATACAATTTAACTCTTTACATCGAACATCGTTCCCATGATCATTCCCTTCAAAGCTAAATCTACAATCAAACCCATCATTCAACTTTAAAACCATTCCATTTGTAAACTTGTATGCATATTCGCTGGAATTTTGTTTTGAAAATCTCGCAATGCTAATTTCTTCGACTATTAATATTTGGCCTTCGAATATTTGATAATGATTTTGATCATATCCGAATACACTACTTTCTGAAGAAATTACTTTTAACTCTTTTCCAATGTGATTCTTTTGGTATTTTTCGAAACCAAGTTTTAAATAAAAATCAAGAAAGTCCTTTTTGAATATAGTCCTTGTTAAATTTGATTTTGAAATTTGAAATGCATTTTCTGCATCCTTTTCGAAATATTTGTCAATCACCCAAGCATCACCGTTCATGTCAATTAATTGATGCCCTTCAAGCCCTTTATTTCTATAGGTTGGCCATCCTGTTGGCAAGAAGACAAATTCCCCGTTGTATACACTATCATTAAATTTCTCTGTGCTTGAATAATCCGCTATCTGAGAAAAAATTATTGGGGTATAAGCCACGATAGATATCGCCAATATGGCAATTTTGATCCAGTTCATATTGTTATTATTTATTCATCAAAATTAATCAATATTCCTAAATGAAGTATTTGAAAAACTTTAATGTATTTAATCCTTCTCTTTTAGATTTTGCCTCGTTCGCTTCTTCTATCTTCTTCAGTAATACTTTTTGCCGTTCCTTTTGCCACTCCATTGCTTCTATCAATTTTTCCTCTTGAGACACCTCTTCTTTCTCTCCCTTTTGAATTCCCTTTATCTTTGGAATAGCATAATCAAGTAGCTTCATTGTCATTTCTATTCTCTCCTTTGGCTTTAATGCCTTAAAATCAACTTTGAAGTCATCTATATTATCAACCAAGACATTCAGCAACTTTTCCTTTATTTCTGTGGATAACTTATTCTTTACCCCCTTTCTAGAACTCTTTATCCCAGATTCTTTTGCTGTTTTTGAGTTAAATGGCATGTTACTTTATGTTTCTTTTCTCTTTACTTTACTAGGTTCATATCCTTATATGTAGAGTAATACTAGAATAGCTTATGAAGCTTTACTATTTGATTTTGTCAATAGATTCGTTGAAAACTTTATAAAAGGCTCTAATTCATACACTTTCGCCATCTCTTTATATAATTGGTTCGAAAATGAACCTGTTGAATCTACAAAAAAAGGCGCTTCAAGCAACATTGTTTGGGCGCTTTTTTTGTTACCCTAAAGTATTGACTGTCAGCATTAAATCTATTTCTTTCGCACACACATACGTTCGAACACACTGAATTAAGTTATGAAGATTCAATATTGAAACACGCGAATGGTATGTGCACCTTTTTGACACAATCCCCATTTTCTTACGTAAATTAGCACCATGCAAATCTCCATCATCAACGGCCCCAACCTAAATCTCCTTGGCACTCGAGAACCCGAGGTTTACGGAGGTCAAACTTTTGAGTCATATTTAGAGACGCTTCGTGCTAAGTATCCTAAAATCCAGTTTGAATATTTTCAAAGCAATGTCGAAGGCTTGATTGTTGATGAGCTGCAGCGCGTTGGATTTTCTGCGGATGGGATTATTCTCAATGCGGGTGGGTATACGCATACCTCTGTCGCGATACGAGATGCCATATCTGCGATTACTTCTCAAGTGATCGAGGTGCACATTAGTAATGTTCATGCGCGCGAGGAGTTCCGCAAGACGTCTTTGATCTCTGAAAAAGTCGTGGGTTCTATTGCTGGTTTGGGTTTGGATGGGTATCGATTGGCGGTTGAGTATTTAGTGCATAGGTAATTTTATTTTTTGTTTGACCTCTTCTTTTTTCTTAGGTACCTTGAGCATGCTGGAATAGCTTTGGTGCACTTAGGTGTTTTCGCCAGCGTGTGATTTGCAATCTACATTCGCCAAAGCGTTTCGTTAACCACCTTAGATACCTAAGGGCAAAGCTTTCTTGTTCAAGGTACCTTAGGCTAAGTTGACGTGCATGCACAAACACACAGAGTTCTTATAAAAGAACTACTTGCTAATCTTCCCCACCACCTTCTCCATCGCCTTAGCGATCACATCATAATCCACCATCTTCTTTCCCACAAAAATGACCATGATCTCTAATTGACCAATCCGATCCAAATCTTGGAGACTAGCTTTTGACAATCGATAAGCCTCGCGCATACGGCGTTTGAGCAAATTTCTATCTACAGCAGTTTTGAAATGGCGCTTGGAAGCGCTGCAGGTGAACTTGGGCATGGATGCTGCGAGCGCAGACTCATCCACAAAAAAAATCACTCTCAGTGGGAACACAGAGAATGATTTTCCTTCTCGAAACAATCGAGAAATAGCTTTCCTACTTTTCAGTTTTTCTGACTTGCCGAAGGAAAGCAATGACATATATATAGTACTTTATCCGCCTAGGGCAGGACTACAAAATTACTTTACTCTTCTTTCGTCAGAAACAGTAAGCTTCGCTCTACCTTTAGCTCTACGTCTAGCCAAAAGCTTACGACCGTTCTTGCTAGCCATTCTTGATCTAAAGCCGTGCTTATTTGATCTCTTTCTTCTTGATGGTTGAAATGTTCTTTTCATCGCACAAAATGTTATAGTTCTCCCTCATTTTTAAGGAATCGCAAAGATAGTACGTAATAACTTAAAATACAAGCCAAAAGCGCTTCAAGGTTCGCATTCTCTTTCTTATTTTACGCCTATGGACAAGAAAATGGCCAAATTGGTCAAAAAAGACCCAAAATTAAAGAAAATCTTTACTGGAGAGCCTGTTTTACCTCCGAATAGAGCCACTGGTGATATCTATTTTGACCTAGTGAGAACGATCGCTTATCAGCAACTCCACGGTGCTGCAGCAGCCAAAATATTTGGCCGTTTTGTGGATTTGTTCGAATCTGGCTACCCTTCACCGCAGATCGTAACTGAGATGGAAATAGAAGACCTAAAAGCGGTAGGATATTCTCGGCAAAAGGCTAATTATATCCGTAATATCGCGACCTTTGCCAAAGAGAATGACTTCGAGCAACTAGACTGGGACAGTATGAGCGATGAAGAAATTATCAAAATGCTCACGCAGATCAAAGGCGTTGGCGTTTGGACGGTACAAATGCTTTTGATTTTTTCTCTAAATCGGCCAGATGTGTTTCCGACTGGCGACTACGGAATCCAGATGGCTATCAAAAGGCTCTACGATCTCGATGAAGAAAAAAGCGCACTCCTCCGTAAGATGAACGATCTCGCTGAGGCTTGGATACCACATAGATCCGTGGTCAGTAGGTACCTCTGGCTATGGGGAGATGATAAAAAATAGAACAGTAGAATGGATAGGATAATTGGAAGATATACTGGTGTAGAGAAAGGACCTTTAGTCATCGCTTTTGGAGCCATGCACGGCAATGAACCTGCTGGTGTAAAAGCCCTGCAAGCTACATTTGAGGCCTTAGAAAATGAGCCTAAATCCAATCCTAATTTTGAATTCTGCGGTAGACTTTTTGGACTGATCGGCAACATCAAAGCTTACCAGCAAGATGTCCGTTTTATCGAAAAGGATCTCAATCGACAATGGACTCCACTCAATATCCAACGCGCCAAAACAAGCCCACATGAATCACTAGAACCTGAGCTACAAGAATTGAAACAACTACTTGAAGTTATCGAAGCCGAGATAGCAGCATATCAACCGAATAGAATCGTCATTTTAGATTTGCATACCACCACTGCATTTGGTGGTATTTTCTCTTTACCAGCACGCGATCCCGAAAGCGAACGGATTGCGCTAGAATTGCATGCCCCTGTGATTAAGGGCTTGTTAGAGGGGATAGCTGGCACTACCTTGCATTATTTTGTGCAAGAAAATTTTACTCCGAAAATCTCCGCCGTTACCTTCGAGTCAGGACAGCATCAAGAGGAACTTTCGGTCAGTCGGGCCATCGCTGCGATCACTAATTGTCTGCGTACCGTGAGTTGTGTTCAAGAGTCTGATGTAGAAAACAGGCATGATAAAATCCTTAAAGCCTATTCTGCCAGTCTCCCAAATCTGTCCCAACTTCTATACGTCCATCCGATCAAAGAAGGAGATGATTTTGTGATGCACCCTGGATTCAAAAATTTTCAGCCAGTTGAAGAAGGGCAGTTGCTCGCGCATGATCGCCACGGTGAGATTCGGGCCAAGCATGATGGTCGCATCCTAATGCCGCTGTATCAAAAGCAAGGGGAAGATGGTTTTTTTGTGATTCGGAATATAGAGGGGTATTGAAGGAGGGGCTAGGTTAGGTACTAGGTACTAGGTACTAGGTACTAGGTACTAGGTACTAGGTACTAGGTACTAGGTACTAGGTACTAGGTACTAGGTACTAGGTACTAGGCGCTAGGTTAAAAAAAAACAAATGAGATGGAACGGTTTCTGTTCCGTAATCTATCTCATAATTCAAAATATTTTTAATGGTTTGGGATCGTCACGATTCTGATTTCGGCAAGGGCCTTCATCAGCACGTGATCACGTCATACGCTGTATCCCGTTTCGACAAAGTCGACAACGGGATGCCGCTTCTACCGCTCGCTCCTCACGCACTCCGTTTGCAGGGTTTGCCTGTACGGCTGCACCCGTTTTGGACAAAAAAATAAGTTGATAATTCATGCATATATTTGTAAAGTCCCAGTTTATTAATTTGGTCTTTACAGAAAAAACAAACTATGATATTTCGGATAAGTGTAGCAAGTATTTTTTTATTAGTAGTTTTTAGTTGTGGTACTCAAGCACCTGGTGGAAGTTTTTTCAAGGATGGTGTTTCTTTTACTTATCCACCCGGCTGGAGCATAATTGACCAAAAAGATTTGGAGGGTACAGGATTTTATTTAACTATTAAAAAATCAGGATATAAAAAAAGTGGATTATTCATACTTACGAGAATTGATGGCGTTTTAGACCCACATGAATATGTTAAACTTCTACAGGAAAAATACGGAGATCAGAAATTAGTAACGGGTGAAAATTTTCAACCTATAAGAAATGATGCCTTTAATGAAATACCTTGTGTATTATCTAAGTTTAAATTTAAAATATTAGGGTTTGCACAGCATACGGGCGAAGTTTATGGTTTTGTGAAAGAAGGAAAAACCTATTCCATCCTGAAACAAGAAGCTGTTGATGATATTCAAGAAAATGAAAAAGGATTTGAATTGATAGAAGCGACTTTTAAAGTGGAATAGAAAATAATGTAGATCTTATGAAAGGAAGTCGCGAAGCACCGCGTCTCTACTTGAAAAACTTGATGCTTTGTCGAGTTTGATTATTGAAAACAACTTCCAAAATATAAATGCCGCTTGACAATTGACCTATCTGAATACTAGTGCTGTTTTTTACCTGTGTCATAGCATGGCCTTCAATGTTGTAGATCTTCAAACCCTCGATTGGAAAATCTGAAAGTATTTCAATCTGGTTTTCGTTTTGCTGAAAGTCAAAACTAGTTTCTCGAATTTCGCTGACATCATCGATCAATAATTCTGATTCATAAAGCAAGACCTCATCTACAGAAAAACGGAAGCCCTTATATTCGCACCAACAATAATCTTCATAAAAGTATAGGGGAGTAGGCACGCCACCGATTCCCTCTACCCATTGGGTAATCTCTGCAACAGGCGCACAAGGTATATTATATGTATCGCTGAAAGTGATTCGCTTCCTTTTAGTACCATCTAGTAATTCTATGGAATCTATGGCTGAGACTGCATATTCTGTTTGGTAAAACTCTAATGGGTATATAAAAGATTCTCCTGCCTCCAGACTGAAATCATACACTTCATATTCTACAGAATCTGCAGTTGGATTACTTGATCGGTAATAGAGTTTACTATCCTCCTGCCTTAAAAAGAACTCTGCATTTGTCTGATTATCAAGATGCACTTTTTTGTAGGTGAATCCTGAAATAAGTGTATCCTCACCAGTCTTCAAATTGAGTTCTACCTCTTGAAATAAATTTTGCTCTGGCTCACAGGTATAAGATATTTGCCAGACTGCATTTTCCAAATAATCGTTTACTACCTGGCCGTAGCAGTTACATTGGACAAGGATAAGACTAAGTAAAATAATCTGTTTCATGGCTCTTAATTTTTGATCTAACAGCGACGATAATGAGAATTACCTTTTTAAGATAAGACTTTTTCAGATTAAAAAAAAGAGCTAAGCACTGTATGACAAGTATTTATCATAAAAAATGCAAGATCTATGAAAAATAATTTCTAATCAGAACAATGTGCTACAGTGTTCACTATCACGCTCATACAGAGCTTAAAAACACACTGAATAATTTCACTAGCGGCGATGCCACTAGCTAATTTATTAACCTCCGTTGGGGAATTATTATGAAGCATCCAAGATTTCAACAAATGAAGAGTACTCTTAATTGCCACTATCAGTAATCATGCAAGATCACAATAAATAGGAAAACGGACTAGTGCTGTGCAGTAGTGGCGATAGCGGGCAGAAAGGAAGCACAAGCATCGTCAGACCCCCGCCTAGCTTAGTCGGGCAGGCTCTGGGCCGACCGAATAGGGAGCTACGAAACATAATGTGAGCAAATGGTGCGTAGCAATCTAGGTCCAGTGGACCTAGATAATGAGGGAACCGCAAACAACGGCTTGCGGCATGTAAGATCACACTAAAGAAAGAAAACGGACTAGTGCTGTGCAGTAGTGGCGATAGCGGGCAGAAAGGAAGCACAAGCATCGCCAGACCCTTGGGCCGACCGAATAGGGAGCTACGAAACATAACGACCTTACTTAGCTTTTCGCTAAGTAAGGTAGGCCCCAAAATCACACATTACTCTTACTTTTCACTCCACTCAAATAACTCAAACAGATCCCTAAAAACAAAACGTAAAACCCAATACCAATAGAATTTTCTAAAGTGCTTTCGACTAGGAAGGAGAGAAAGAAGGCAAGGAAAAAGACGAAGTAGAAGGGGTCTCGATAATGTTGCTGAACTAGGAAGGGATAAAATATCGCAATCAAAAATAGAAGTAATCCGATAAGACCTGTGCCTGCCATGATGGTCAAAAATTGATTGTGGGGCATAAGCATTTTTTCTTGAGTGGGGTATAGGGAGGTGTACTTGTCGTGGACGGATTGACGGAGATCTCCCGCGCCGACGCCAATCAAGGGATGACTCTTGAAGATGTCCCAACCGATGATAATGGACTTCACACGATCCATGTCGGAGCCTGCTTCTGTGCGACCGTGACTGAATTCGTGGAGCTCCCAATTGGCGTAGTTGACTTTGGAAGCGAAACTGGGAATGGTGTAAAATGCAGCGATGGGTAGTGCAAGCATGAACACGATACTGAGGGCGCCGATCAGAAATTTTCTTTGTAGAAAGATGAGGGTCAGGCAGCCAACCAGCATGGTAATATAAAGTACGATCAAACCACTGCGGACGGAAAGAATATGGATAAATATAAAATTGCTGAGGGTCATCGCGGCGATGAGCCAGCGCTCGAAAGTGTAGCGAATATAGAATTTGCGATAGGTCAGAATCATGCCTGCCAAGATGCCGATGGCTAGGAGTAAACTATATCTGACGTGATTGCGCGGTACAGGAATGGGCTGACCTAAGGCGATGTTGGTGTTGATCTCTTCGAAGTGTAAGAGGTAATTGGCGCCGATACCCAGATTGGTCAAGAAAAGAATCGTAACCAAGAAATAGAAAAGCCCTTGGTAGGATCGCTTGGTCAAACGGGGTAGTGCAAAAAAAGTAAAAGGGATGATGAGAAAGGGAATCTTCAATCTGAGCCGGTTGGTGATGTAGTCCAAATCTGTGGAATATAAGCTACTGATCAAAGTGATGAAAAAGATCAGCGTGGTAATCCAAAATGTTCGGCTTTTCCAAAAGGCAGATAAATTGGTCTTGAGCTGGGGGTGAAAGCGGAGGCGAAATGGCTCTAGCTGGATGTCAAATAGGGCGCAGCAGATCAGCCCAATCAGCGCATTGGACAGGATGTACGGCGAGTAAATAATCATCGTCATCCCTACGGCACAAAATATGAGCATGAGCTCGTAGCGTGTGATCTTATGTAAAATTCTACCTATAATAGCTCAGTAATTGAGTACATTAATAAAGGTCATTTAAAAATCAGCTTAATTCACTGCAAAGACTTAACTTTGATGCTTTAAAAATATTGCTAAACATAAAGCATGTCAGAGGAAATATTCGCCAAAGTAAGGCAAATAAAAGAAGAAATAGAAAATGCGCAACCGCAAGATACTGACGCAGTAGAACAATTCAGAATACGTTACCTAGGCTCTAAGAATATCCTGAAGCCACTCTTCGGAGAAATGAAGAACATCACCAACGAACGTAAAAAAGAATTTGGACAGCTGATCAACGAGGTGAAGCAGGTCGCTGAGGCCCGTCTTCAAGACCTGCAAGCTGGTCAGCAGGATGCCGCAGATCAGAACGAAGCAGCGCAACTTGATCTGACTGCTCCTGCCAAGCAAATGCAGCTGGGTGCAAAGCATCCGTTGTCGATCACCATGGAGCGCATTATCAATATTTTTGAGCGGATCGGATTCACTGTGGAAGAGGAGAGAGAGATCGAGGATGACTGGCATAACTTCACGGCGATGAATACGCCTGAGGATCATCCTGCTCGTGATATGCAAGATACTTACTACCTCAAGGATAGTAAAGAGATGCTCTTGCGTACGCACACTTCCTCAGTGCAAGCGCGAGTCATGAAGAGACAAAAACCTCCAATCCGGATCATCGCTCCTGGTAGAGTGTATAGAAATGAAACGGTATCGGCTAGATCACACTGCCAGTTTCACCAAGTGGAAGGTCTCTATATAGATGAGAATGTTTCTTTTGCGGATATGAAGCAGACTTTGTTGTACTTCGCGCAAGAGATGTACGGAAAGGATGTCAAGATTAGACTACGACCTTCCTTCTTTCCATTCACCGAGCCAAGTGCAGAGATGGATGTATACTGGGGATTGGAAACCGAAGATGACTATAGAATCACCAAGGGTACTGGTTGGTTAGAAATCCTAGGGTGTGGGATGGTAGATCCGAATGTATTGGAAAACTGTGGTATCGACTCTAAGAAGTATTCTGGTTTTGCCTGGGGTATGGGGATTGAGCGACAAGCTATGTTACTCTACGGGATCAATGACATTCGATTATTTTTTGAAAACGATGTTAGATTTTTGAAGCAGTTCAAAGCGGCTAGATAATGCAGAAACCATCTCTGCCGAAAGGGGTTCGTGATTTTGATCCTACTACGGTACAAAAGCGAAATTATATTTTCGATACACTGCGTGGTATTTTCACCAAGTACGGGTATCAGCCGATAGAGACTCCAGTATTGGAAAAGTTATCCACACTCACTGGTAAGTATGGTGAGGAAGGAGATAAGCTGTTGTTCAAAATTTTAAATTCTGGAGACTACTTCAATAAACTCAAGGCAGAAGGTACGGAGGCGCTTGAGAATAAAGAGTCACATAAGCTGACGAAGCATATCGCGGAGAAAGGTTTGCGTTATGACTTGACGGTTCCTTTTGCCCGCTATGTCGTGATGCATCAAAATGATATTTCCTTTCCTTTCAAGCGATATCAGATACAACCTGTGTGGCGTGCGGATCGTCCGCAGAAGGGCCGCTATAGAGAATTTTTTCAGTGTGATGTAGATGTGGTGGGTTCGCCTTCCTTGATGTATGAGGCGGAGTTGGCTCAGATTTTTGATGAGGCTTTTCATACGCTGAATATCAAAGTGGAGATTCGCATCAACAATAGAAAGATCTTGCAAGGGCTGGCTGAAGTAGCTGGCATTGAGGACAAGTTTATCGACATGACGGTGGCTATTGACAAGCTGGATAAGATCGGCATGGATGGTGTTAAAAAGGAATTAGAGAAAAGAGAAATTGCAGCTACGGCTATCGATAGTATATTGGCTGCGCTACAAATAAAAGACTTAGATACTTTGTCTGAGTTGTTGTCTGAGTCTGAAGTAGGGCAAAAGGGAATCGCAGAGTTACGCGCATTCCACCAGTACTTTGATCTGAAGCCAGCGTACAACAAAATCGTTTTTGATATCACTCTAGCGAGAGGTTTGAACTACTATACGGGTTGTATTTTTGAAGTAGCTCACGACGCTACGGTCTACCCCGATCAAGTGATGGGTAGTATAGGCGGCGGTGGTCGCTATGATGATCTGACGAGTGGTTTTGGGCTGAAAGATGTCTCAGGAGTAGGGGTATCCTTTGGTGCGGATCGCATCTATGATGTGATGGAAGAGCAGGAATTGTTTCCTGCGCAGGCAGTGGTTGGGACGCAAGTTTTATTTGTGGCACTCGATGACGATGCACATCCATTTGCATTTGAAGCCCTCGGAAAAGTGAGAGATGCGCAGATCAGTGCGGCACTCTATCCGACACCCACCAAAATGAAAAAGCAGATGAAATACGCGAATGATATTGGCGTACCTTATGTAGTGATTATCGGAAACGAAGAGATGAACTCTGGTAAGCTGGTACTCAAAAATATGCAAACGGGTGATCAAGACAAACTCAGTCTAGACGACATCATCGCTGCTATAAAAAATTAGCATGCCTAAGTACGCCTCATACAACGATTTTAAAAGTGCTTATCAGCAGGGAGACATTTCCTGTGAAGCCATGGTACAATACTACCTCGACAAAATCGAAGAGACTAAAGCGTTTAACATCTACATCGAAATATACAAACAGGATGCGCTTGCTAGAGCTATTGAACTTGATAAGGAAGCAAAAACGAGTGGAATAAGAGGCAAACTCTTCGGAGCTGTTTTGAGCATCAAAGATAATATCTGCTATGCAGGTAAAGAGGTAACCGCTTCTTCAAAAATATTGGAAGGGTTCACTTCCACTTATACCGCTACAGCGATCCAAAAATTAGAGGACGAAGGAGCGATCATTATTGGTCGGGTCAACTGTGATGAATTTGGAATGGGCTCTGACAATAGTCACTCCGTCTACGGTCCTGTTAAAAATCCAATCGATCCTGAATATGTGCCTGGCGGTTCTTCGGGCGGCTGCGCGGCTTCTGTGTATGCCGATACTTGCCTTGCTTCTATTGGTACAGATACTGGTGGCTCCGTAAGGCAGCCTGCGGCATTTTGTAATCTCGTAGGCGCGAAGCCGAGCTATGGTCAGATATCTAGGTACGGTATTATTGCTTATGCTTCTTCTTTTGATCAGGTGGGTGCTATAGGTTATCAGGTTAGTACCGTAGCTAAATTGATCGAGGTAATGAGCGGCTATGATGAGATGGATGCAACAACTGTACAAGTACCTAGCATACAGGAAAAGTTTGACCCGAAGCGAAAAGTAAAAATTGCATATCTGAAAGAGGCTATTACTTCTGAAGGGTTAGACATAGAGATTAAAGAATCATTCACTGGTCTACTTGACAAACTCAAAGCTGATGGTCATACGGTTGATGCTGTTCCATTTGAATATACCGATTTGCTAGTCTCTACCTATTATGTATTGACTACAGCAGAGGCCTCCTCTAATCTGTCTAGATATGATGGCATCCGATATGGTCATCGCAATATGGAAGCGACCAACTTAGAAGACATATATACCCAATCTAGAACTGAAGGCTTCGGCGATGAAGTAAAGCGCCGCATTATGCTAGGCACTTTTGTACTGAGTGCTTCTTACTATGACGCCTACTATACACAAGCACAAAAAATACGTAGACTCATCAGAGACCGCATGATGGAGATCTTTGCGGACTATGATTTCGTGGTTTTACCCACCTCTCCAGTATTTCCTTGGAAGATAGGTGGCCACGATCAAGATCCACTTGCCAGCTACTTGTCAGATATTTTTACAGTCTTAACGAACTTATTTGGAGGCGCTGCGGTTTCTATTCCTGTAGAAAATAGAACAAAAAAATTTAATGCGAGTTTTCAGATTTTGTCTGCTCCGCATAAGGAATATGATTTGTTTTCCCTCGCCGATTTAATACAAAATAAAATTTTGTAGCAAATAAATATCTTATTCTTGACAGGGTAAAAGTCGGAATAAGTTTTATGTTTGCAGCCGCTTACAGAAAAACCTTAAAGTAACACTTTAACCTGTTTGGTCGATTTAATTCCAGACAGCATTTGGAAATGTTGGTGAATTTTTAATAATCAAATTCAACATCTTCAAACGTAAATGGAAATAAAGAAATACTGGGTATTTCGAAAGTATAATACTATGAACAACACATTTAATCCTATCAAGGGAGCAATTCTATGTTTTGCTTTGATCACTTCAATATTGGTGAGCAGTAAGCTGAACGCAGCCTCCCCAGGCAATGACTCCTACTCTACAAAACTACTTATTGAACGTCTCAATGACTTAGATCTTGAAGTAGACGTCCGCCTCACAAGAAAGGTCAAGAATTACATCAAAGACTATACGCTACTTGCTCGTAGATCAAGTGAGATTTCACTTGGCAAGGCTACACTCTATTTTCCTATTTTTGAAGAGATGAATAATTCATTTGGCCTTCCCGATGAATTGAAATACTTGATGGTTATAGAGTCTACTTTAGATCCTACTATAAAGTCAAAATCTGGTGCTAGAGGTCTTTGGCAGTTGATGCCAGCCACCGCTAGAGGGCATGGTTTGCAGATAAACGACTACGTAGATGAGCGTTGCGATCCCTACCGATCTACTAGTGCTGCGCTACAACATTTGACTGACTTATACAATGAGTTTGGCAATTGGACGATCGCTATTGCTGCCTACAATTGTGGTAACGGTAGAATGCGGTCTGCTATCAAGAAAGGAAAGAGTAAGAATTTTTGGAAAATAAAATCTCATCTTCCAAAGGAGACTCAAGGCTATGTAGAAAAGTTTATCGCTGCTGCTTACATGATGGAGTATTACTCTTTTTATGATCTGAGACCTGATTATCCTGACTATACAGAGCAGTACACAGAGGCGATGCTTACGTATGATTATGGCAAGCTTTCGGAAATTAGCGAAAAAGAAAATGTTAATCTTGATCTTTTGAAGGTACTCAATCCTTCTTACAATATGGATATCATTCCTGTGAGTAGGGCTGGTAATATCATTATTTTGCCGAGTCTAAATCGTGATCCTATTAAGCGTACGGCTTCGTTGTTGGATCCGTTGGATGTGGATGGGTTGTAAGAGGGCAAAGAGTAAGATCTATTTCTTTTTGATTTTATATTATTAGTCTGATTGTCCTCTGGCATGTAGGGTCTTCTTTTTTTGTGGTTCATTATATTGCTTTTCTTACACTTTTCTTTTTCCCGCAAAAAGAAACAAAAGCTCTCGACTGTAGAGCTTCTTAACGCTGTCGACACTAAATCTCTAAAGGTCGAAATTTGTTCTAGATTAAAGTGCTTCACCACTATTGAAACCCAATATTTTACATTTAAAATCCTGAGGTAGTGACTTCGCATATTCAAATCTTGGTCACCTCTCTTTCACTTTCTTTTTGACATGATTGAATGGTGCGTAGCAATTTTGATCTAGTAGATCAAAATAATGAAGGAACCGAGACTCCAGTCGAGACATGAATATTCTCCCAACAACATCTTTACTAGCTATCGCAAGTTTGCGATAGTTCCTTTACTATTTTAACCCACAGGATTAAAATTGCTTCGCAACGCGCAGTCACCTCAAGCTAAAATTGGCTATGTGGCTTAAACTCGCCTGAGATTATCTTTCATTTTATTCAGTCTGCAATAATGTAGAATTATCTCTCTTTAATGGTGTCGATTAAGCTCAAACAGTAAGCCACCTCTACGCCAATTTTTAGCATTCGTCCACTAAGCCCCCGTCTGACTGTCTACAGTGTAGACGGGCAGGCTTCAATACTGGGTGTTTTCTCCTTGGTTAAATATTAATAAGCTAGAGATATAGCCATCTTCCATTTAGAAACTCCTACTCTGAGAATAAGTCTTATCGCTAACTTGCTAGAAACCCACAATTGCAGATATTTCCCAATAAAAGACCGTCAGTATTTATAATTTAGTATTTCCCACCTATTTCAATCTGTTTTCCCGATATCTTCGATGAATGTACTCGCAAAAGCACAAAGATTTTAGTTGCTCCTTAACTATGTCCACTGGACATAGCTTGCTATGCAGCAGTCAGTCACCCTAAAATATAAATAGTGATATTACGATTATTTTTAATATTTTTGCCCTGCTCTAGGGCGAAGATATTATGAGATTATACTTTACCACTGTATTTACTATCCTGCTACTGCTTGCCTGTTTCCATAGCAATGCCGCAGAAGACTGTACACCTACCTTCATGGAAGACGAGGTGAAATATAGGGTAAATGCAATGCCGCTCTTCTTCAAGCCCAAGTATAATGATGTTGTAGGTTCTTACTTACGCACTTATTTTGAGCGAGATCGTACCAAGGCGGAACGCATTATCGCCAATACCGCTTTATACTTTCCGATTTTTGAGCAATATCTACGTGAGCAAAATATGCCAATGGATTTGCGCATGTTACCTATCCTTGAATCTGCGCTCAATCCACACGCTACTTCAAGATCCAATGCAGTGGGGTTATGGCAGTTTATTCAGCCTACAGCAGATGGGTACGGGTTAGCGAATAATAGATTTGTAGACGAAAGAAAAGATCCACATAGATCTACACAGGCTGCGCTTCGATTTTTGAAAAAACTGCATGAGCGATATGGGGATTGGGCTTTAGCATTGGCTGCCTACAACGGAGGTCCTACGAGAGTCAATACTGCGATCAAACGTGCACGTAGTAGAGATTTTTGGAAAGTGCGCAAGTACTTGCCGAAGGAGACACAAAATTATATCCCTGCATTCATCGCTGCGGCGTATCTATACAACTACTATGAATTTCATGGTATAGCACCGGCTTCTCACTCTGTCGAGATACAATTGCAGGAATATGTAAAGACCTTTGATGAAATGAGCTTTCAGCATATCAGTGATATCACGGGTGTGCCGATGTATGATATTGAATTTCTAAATCCATCGTACAAGGAGAGAATCATTCCAAAGTCTTATTCTGGTAACTATCTTGTCCTTCCTGCATGGGCATGTCAAGCGGTCAAGGTACACTACCCTCAAGTACAAACTGTAAAGCAAACTACCATTGATCCAGAATTTTTGAATCAGCCCAATTTTCTGCGTACTTCATATACCGTGAGACCTGGAGATAATATCTTTAAAGTAGCGGAAGTATTCAACTGTAAACCCTTCAACATTAAATATTGGAACAACCTCAAGACCGACGAAATTAGAGAAGGACAGGAATTGAATGTATACATGACTACTTATCGTAAAAAGAATACAGTTGCCGCAAGGACCACCCTTGTGCCCGAAAAAAAAAAGCGACCAATAGTCGAACCCATATCCTTACTAGCTACTAGATCACAACCTGTCAATCTTTTTGCAAAGGGAGAATTTACTAAAAAAGGAGGTGACAATGCCTACGCCTTTTATACGCTCAAGTCAGGTGAAAGCCTTTTAGATGTATCTTCAAGACATGCTAATTTCTCCCTATCGGAATTGTTAGAATTGAATGACTTCGACTACGAGTCTAATATTATGTCTGGGACAAAGATCAAACTTCCCCTCTAGAAAGATTTCCTTTTACATGGTCTATCCACTTCCAAAAATTGGATTGTGTTTCGAACGGCTGAGGTGATAGACTTGCCTCTATTGCTGCTCTAACGCTGCTGTGCTGCTTTAGTAATTTTACCGCCTCTACTTCTGACACATCCAACTCATTGACCAATATCTTTAATGCTCTATCCTGCAATTTTGCATTGGACAATTTCATATCCACCATCTTATTCCCCTTCACTTTTCCAAGTTGTACCATGAGCGAAGTGCTGATCATATTGAGCACCATCTTTTGAGCTGTACCTGATTTCATTCGCGTGCTACCTGAGATAAATTCTGGACCTACTATAACTTCTATCTTGATGTCCGCCTCTGCTCCGATCGGACTATCCAGATTACACACCAAGGCACCAGTTGCTATACCCATTGATTTACACTTTTTTAAGCCACCCCATACATAGGGCGTCTTACCAGAGCTTGCGATGCCAAGCACGATGTCTTTATCCGTGATTTGGTATGCTTTCAGATCTTGCCAAGCTAAAGTCAAGTCATCCTCCGCTCCCTCCTTCGCCACTCTGAGCGCCCCATCTCCACCAGCGATGATCCCGATGATTTGATTCGCATCCACGCCGAAAGTTGGCGGACATTCGCTGGCGTCTAACACGCCTAGCCGACCACTCGTCCCTGCCCCAATGTAAAACAGTCGTCCACCATTCCGCATCTTCTCCAATGCGAGATCCACGAATTTTCCGATGCTTTCAAACTCCTTTGATACGCTCAAAGCCACCTTCTGATCTTCTCGATTGATACTCGTCAAGAGC
>Ga0209187_1002099_pt1:0-2500 | contig 20069 bp, 9 predicted proteins | sample BantaG_FD_187430 | JGI IMG/M metagenome (GOLD analysis project Ga0209187, IMG submission 187430) | Marine algal microbial communities from Bantry Bay, Ireland - BantryBay_4 metaG (SPAdes) (version 2) | ecosystem: Host-associated > Algae > Red algae > Unclassified | place: Bantry Bay...
CTCTACGCATGATTACCGACCATGCTGAGGGTACCTTTGCGAGCCTCCGTTACTTTTTAGGAGGCGACCACCCCAGTCAAACTACCCACCACACACTGTCCCCCGTTTGCGCGGGGTTAGAACCTAAATATAAGAAGGGTGGTATTTCAAGGACGACTCCACATGCACTAGCGTGCACACTTCATAGTCTCCCACCTATCCTACACATCTTATAGTCAAATCCAATGTGAAGCTGTAGTAAAGGTTCACGGGGTCTTTCCGTCCCGTTGCGGGTAATCGGCATCTTCACCGATACTTCAATTTCACCGAGCTCGTGGTTGAGACAGTGCCCAGATCGTTACACCATTCGTGCAGGTCGGAACTTACCCGACAAGGAATTTCGCTACCTTAGGACCGTTATAGTTACGGCCGCCGTTTACCGGGGCTTCAGTCAAGAGCTTCGCACCGAAGTGCTAACCCCCTTCCTTTACCTTCCGGCACCGGGCAGGTGTCAGACCCTATACTTCATCTTTCGAGTTAGCAGAGTCCTGTGTTTTTGCTAAACAGTCGCCTGGGCCTCTTTACTGCGGCTCCATAGTTAAACAGAGCGTCTCTTCTCCCGAAGTTACGAGACCATTTTGCCTAGTTCCTTAACCACGAATCACTCGAGCGCCTTAGGATTCTCTCCTCGACTACCTGTGTCGGTTTACGGTACGGGCTGTATATACCTGAAGCTTAGAGGTTTTTCTTGGAAGTATGCTAACTGTCATTATCAGCGCTCCCTAAGGATTGCTGTACTATCGCATTTTGACTCATTGGCGGATTTTCCTACCAATTCAACGTCTACGTGCTTCAACCTACTATTCCGTCAGTAGGCAGACATTTCGCTGCTCCGTCACCCCATCGCAGTATATACAGGTACGGAAATATTAATCCGTTTGCCATCGGCTTCTCCTCTCGGATACACCTTAGGACCCGACTAACCCTGATCTGATTAACATAGATCTAGGAACCCTTAGTCTTTCGGCGAATAGGTTTCTCACCTATTTTATCGTTACTCATGCCTACATTTTCTTTTCCATAAACTCCACCGCTCCTTACGGAACGACTTCAGCGTCGATGGAATGCTCCCCTACCACTTGCAGAACTAAATCTGCAAATCCATAGCTTCGGTGGTATATTTGATGCCCGATTATTTTCCGCGCAGGAACGCTCGACTAGTGAGCTGTTACGCACTCTTTAAATGAATGGCTGCTTCCAAGCCAACATCCTAGCTGTCATAGCATTCCCACCTCGTTCATTCAACTTAATATACACTTGGGGACCTTAGCTGATGGTCTGGGTTGTTTCCCTCTTGGCTATGGACCTTAGCACCCATAGCCTCACTGCTAGATATATGTCATGGCATTCGGAGTTCATCAGGGGTTGGTAGGCGGTGAAGCCCCCTAGCCCTATTGGTAGCTCTACCTCCATGACACTAACTCTAACGCTGCACCTAAATGCATTTCGGGGAGTACGAGCTATCTCCCGGTTTGATTGGCCTTTCACCCCTATCCACAGGTCATCCGAACATTTTTCAACATGTACCGGTTCGGTCCTCCATTCCGAGATTATCGGAACTTCAACCTGCCCATGGATAGATCACCGGGTTTCGCGTCTACCCCCACTAGCTTTCGCCCTATTCAGACTCGCTTTCGCTTCGCTTCCGTACCTGAAGTACTTAAACTCGCTAGTGAGGAGTAACTCGTAGGCTCATTATGCAAAAGGCACGCCGTCACATAATAAATTATGCTCCGACCGCTTGTAAGCGCATGGTTTCAGGTTCTTTTCACTCCCTTTCTTAGGGTTCTTTTCACCTTTCCCTCACGGTACTGGTTCACTATCGGTCTCTCAGTAGTATTTAGCCTTTCCAGATGGTGCTGGTAGTTTCACACAAAGTTTCACCGGCTTCGTGCTACTCAGGATACTCTTAAATTATATAACTTTACGCATACGGGGCTTTCACCTTCTTCGGCGTTGTTTTCCAAACAACTTCTGCTTCTTTTATACTTCTTATATTAGAGTCCTACAACCCCCATCAAACCGAAGCCTAATGGGTTTGGGCTACTCCGCGTTCGCTCGCCACTACTTGCGGAATCACTATTTGTTTTCTTCTCCTCCGGGTACTTAGATGTTTCAGTTCCCCGGGTTTCCCCTGAATAAATTCAGTCTATGGTCTTCAACCATAGGGGTTTCCCCATTCGGACATCCACGGATCAAAGGTCGTTTGCACCTCCCCGTAGCTTTTCGCAGCTTACCACGTCCTTCGTCGTCTCTGAGAGCCTAGGCATCCTCCATGCGCCCTTACTTGCTTCCGTATCTTTACCTTTTTCGCTCTTATGATTTTTACTCGTTACTGTATATTTTTTGCTCCAACTTGTCAATGAACTTTCTGATGGCTTCCTACTAAATAGTCGTTCAGACCTAACTGTCATATTTATCCTAAAATAAATTTGGCTACCGTAGTCTTCTGTTATTTAGT
>Ga0209187_1002099_pt1:5000-20069 | contig 20069 bp, 9 predicted proteins | sample BantaG_FD_187430 | JGI IMG/M metagenome (GOLD analysis project Ga0209187, IMG submission 187430) | Marine algal microbial communities from Bantry Bay, Ireland - BantryBay_4 metaG (SPAdes) (version 2) | ecosystem: Host-associated > Algae > Red algae > Unclassified | place: Bantry Bay...
TAAACATTAAGAAAGAATAAGGAGTTGAAATCAAGATTTCAACAAATTAAATTTTTCAACAAAAGTGCTTCTTATTAATAAATACATTTTTTTACTGTCCTTTACTCTAATTCTCGCATTCATAATAGAAGCAGCTGGTAGATTTTTAATCTTTTTGAATAGACTAGTATAATAAATATATGCTAAATAAACCCCCAATCTAACACCCTTTGGCAATTGGATTATACCAAGGTAGGCATTATCAAAATCTTTTTGAATGTCCTCCTCTATCAATTTCTTCTCTTGATCTGCAAAAGACTTAAAATTAATGTTTGGGAAATAGGACCTTCCCCTATCTTCAAAGTCGCTTTTCATATCTCTTAAAAAGTTGATCTTTTGAAAAGCAGCTCCTAGACTTTTAGCAGAGGCTTTTAGCTTTTGGAACATTTCATTATTATTATCACAAAACACTCTTAAACACATTAAACCTACCACTTCGGCGGAGCCATAGATATATTCTTGATAAGAATGGTTTTCATAGGCTACCTCATAAAGATCTTTTTCCATGCTATCGAAGAATGCTTTTATCAATTCATGATCAACCTTGTAATGATTAACAACTTTTTGAAAACTTTGCAAAATTGGGTTTAGGCTTATTCCATCTTCAATTGCTTGATAAGTATCTACTTTAAATCTCTGCAATAAATCCTTCTGAGGGTAATCATAAAACGTATCAACAATTTCATCAGCAAACCTGACAAATCCGTAAATGCCATATATTGGTTGCCTAAACTTCCTATTAAAAAGACGTATTCCTAAAGAAAATGAGGTACTATATTTTTTTGTGACTATAGTACTACAATCATTACAAGTATCATGAAAAAGTTGTAGCATGTATTTCTTTATTATTTATTAAAAACTTTTCAACTTCTTTTGCTGCAACTTGACCTGAAATTAATGATGGAGGTACACCTGGTCCCGGACTAGTTAGCTGACCGCAAAAGAATAAATTTTTCACAGTTTTAGATTTTAACTTTGGTTTCAAAATAGCAGTTTGTGTTAAAGTATTTGCTAAACCGTAAGCATTACCTTTAAAAGCATTATAGTCATTTTTAAAATTATTCATAGCATAAGAACGCTTATAAATTATATGGTCTCTGATATTTTGTTTACTTAGCACTTCAAGTCTATTTATCATGATATTGAAATACTTTTCTCTTTCTAATTCAGAATCTTCTAATCCAGGTGCCAATGGTAATAATAAGAATAGATTTTCCTTACCTTCTGGTGCAACCGTTGGATCAGTCATGCTAGGACAGCATGTATAAAACAATGGAGCTGTTGGCCATTTAGCATTTTCGTAAATTTCAATGGCATGCTGGCTAAAATCCTCATCAAAGAATAAATTATGATGTAATAAGTTTTTAAGTTTTTTATCAATGCCTAAATAAAATAACAAGGAAGAAGGAGCCATAACTCTTGAATCCCAATAATGGGAGGAGTATTGTTGGTATTTTTTATCAATTAACTTTGTTTCTACATGATGATAGTCTGCCGCCGCAACAACTATATCAGCGGCATACTCAAAATCTTTAGTTATAACTTTTGTCGCAATGCTCTGATCAATGCTAATTTTTTCTACATTTTGAGAATACTTTATTTCTACTCCTTGACTAAGCGCAATCTCCACCATTGCTTGGATAACTTTATGAAAACCTCCAATAGGGTACCAAGTTCCCAATGAAATATCTGCATAATTCATTAAACTATAAAGAGCAGGAGTTTTTTCTGGAGTAGCTCCAAGAAATAAGACAGGAAATTCGAGTATTTTACGAATTCGTTCATCTGTAAATTCCTTTCTTATTATTTTTGAAATTGGAGTCAGCATTTGAAGCTTAAAGAGACTTTTGAAAACTCTTAAATCTACAAATTCTAGCAAGGAATTGCCAGGTTTGAAAACAAACTCATCCATTCCGACTTGATATTTATAGGCAGCATCTTCCAAAAAGTTTTTCAACTTCTCACTACTTCCGGATTCGATGGATTCAAATAGTTCAGCTACTTTTTCTGCGCCAGCCGGTAAATCCATCTGATCTTCTTGACTAAAAACCACTTTATATGAAGGATCAAGTCGTTTTAGATCATAAAAGTCCTTACTTGATTTACCAAATAAATTAAAAAAATCTTCAAATACATCAGGCATCCAATACCAACTTGGCCCCATATCAAAGGTAAATCCATTTTCTTTAAATTGCCTAGCTCGCCCTCCTGCTTGGTCATTCTTTTCTAACAATACTACCTCATGACCCTGTTTAGCCAATAAGGAAGCTGAAGCTAACCCAGAAAACCCAGCACCTATTACTATAACTTTAGACATGAAAAATAAATGATTCTGTATTGTAATGAAGTTATAAAAGAATAACTAAATAACCTCCGTATTTGTTTAACAAATTTAATGAAAAGCTAAACAAAAAAGGCCACCCTGGATGGGTAGCCTTTTAATTCGTATTTATAGTCATTAAACTATTCTTCTTCAGCAGCGGCTTTAGGAGTTGCTTCTGCCACAACTTCTTCAACCTTTTCAGCAACCACTTCTGGAGCTTTCTCTTCAGTAGCAGCTTCTGGTGCTTTTTCATCGGCAGCTTTAGGAGCTTCCTTTTCAGGTTTCGCTTCAGGTTTAGCTTCAGGTTTATCACTATTAGCTAATTGCTCTTTTAAAGCAGAGAAGCCAGCTAATTCACCTAGAGTCGCTTTTTCAATAGAGCTTTGTCTTTCTTTTACAGATTTTCTAACGTCAGCTTTCTCTTTTTTAATTTCTTGCTTAACTGATGCATCTGCTTCTCTTCTAATGTCATCAACGTATCTGCTATGAGATACTAAGATTCTCTTATCGTCTCTATTGAATTCTATGACTTTGAAAGTTAATTTTTCTTCAACCTCAGCCATAGCTCCGTCCTCTTTCTTAATATGTTTAATAGGTGAGAATGCCTCCAAACCATATGGTAATTGAACAATTGCTCCTCTATCATCTTTTCTAAGAATCGTTGCTTCATGATAAGAGCCGACAGGGAAAACATTTTCAAAAGTATCCCATGGATTCTCTTCTATTTGCTTATGTCCTAAAGAAAGTTTTCTAGAATCTTTATCAATTTCTAAAATTACTACTTCAATTTCGTTTCCTACTTTTGTAAATTCAGAAGGGTGAGAAAATCTTTTAGTCCAAGAAAGATCACTAATATGAACCATTCCACCGATACCTTCTTTAAGTTCAACGAATACACCATAAGGAGTTAAGTTTTTAACTTCTCCAGTATGTCTGCTATCCACTGGGAATTTTTCCTCAATTTCTGACCATGGGTCTTTAGATAATTGTTTCAAACTTAAAGACATTTTTCTCTCTGATCTATCAATCGTCACTACTTTAGATTCATACTCTTGTCCTAATTTAAAATATTCTCTTGCATTTACTGGTTGATTACTCCATGAAACTTCTGATACGTGAATTAATCCTTCAACACCTGGATTAATTTCTAAGAATGCTCCGTAATCTTCAATGTTAACAATTTTACCTTTAACAACAGATTCAACTTGAATATCTTCCTGCAATACTTCCCACGGATGATCTTGTAATTGTTTTAATCCTAAAGAAATTCTCTTCTTATTTTCATCAAAGTCAAGAACGGCAACATTAATTCTTTGGTTCAATTCTAATATCTCAGAAGGGTGAGAGATTCTACCCCATGAAATATCTGTGATGTATAAAAGACCATCAACACCTCCAAGATCCATAAAAGCACCAAAGTCCGTGATGTTTTTAACTACCCCTTCCAATACTTGTCCTTTTTCTAATCCGGAAATGATTGCATCTCTTTGTTCTGCTAAATCTGATTCGATTAAGGCTTTATGAGAAACCACTGCATTCTTAATCGCTTCATTGATTTTCACTACCTTGAATTCCATTGTTTTACCAACGTATGAATCATAATCAATGATAGGCTTAATATCAATTTGTGAACCAGGTAAGAATGTTTCTAAACCACTTGCATCCACAATTAGTCCACCTTTTGTTTTTGATACTACCGTTCCTTGAATGATTGTTCCGTTTTCGTAGGAATCAACAATATTCTGCCAAGCTTTTAATAATTTAGCTTTTCTTCTTGACAAGATTAATTGTCCTCTTTCATCTTCTTGTTGTTCAACATAAACATCTACATGATCTCCAGGTTTTAAATCTGGCATGTCTCTAAATTCTGATAGAGAAATTAGCCCATCGGATTTAAAATTAATATCTAACACAACATCTCCTGCTGTGATAGAAGAAACTTTTGCAGATACGATCTCACTTTCACTAATTGTGCTTAAAGTAGATTCATATTCTTTCAAATATTCCGCAATTACTTCATCAGAGTATGCTAAGGTATGTTTATTACTAATACTCCAATCAAAATCATCATGTGGAGAATTAACATCTACATTATCTTTTAAAAATTCATCAACGATTTCATCAGCACTTTCTGGTTCTTCAACTAGCACTTCTTTTACTGGTTTAACTGTTGTTGATTCTTGAGTTTCTGTGATTTCAGGAGTTTTTTCCTGATTTTCAGCTTTAAGGTCTTTTTCTTCTGACATAAAGGCCTTGATTTGTATGCCTATTAGCATAGGCAGTGGTTAAAAAATAAATTTCGGACCGCAAAGGTAAGGTTTTATCTTAAATTTCTGAACTTTTTACATAAAATTATGATAAATAGACTTGATATTCAAATAGCTAAATAATAATATGGCGTTGCCTTATTTGGCAGATCAGATCAATAATTCTATATTTAAAAGTTCGAAAATTTAAATGTAATAGAAAAATGGAAAACCGGCCTTGGTTATCAAAATATCCTACGGGAATAGCAGCGAATATAAATCCAGATTTATATTCCTCGATCGTCGATTTCTTCAATGAAATATTTGAAAAACATACCAATCAGAATGCATTTACTTGCATGGGTAAAACTTTTACTTATAAACAAATTGATAAATACTCTATGCAGTTTGGTGCATATTTACATTCTCGAGGTTTGGAGCCTGGAGATCGAATTGCGTTGATGATGCCAAATATACTCCAATATCCAATAGCATTAATAGGCGCAATGAGAGCAGGTCTGATTGTTGTTAATACTAATCCATTATACACTCCTCGTGAGATGAAGCAGCAATTCATAGATTCGGGAGTAAAGGCGATACTGATTGCTGAAAATTTTGCGGCTAACTTAGAAAAAGTCATTGGAGAGACTTCTATCAAAACAATTATTACAACAAGCATTGGTGAAATGCTTGGAATGATTAAAGGTCGTATGGTTAACCTAGTTGTCAGGAAATTTAAAGGTATGGTACCTGCTTACAAATTACCTAATACGGTTACTTTTAAAGAAGCTTTAGATCAAGGTAAAAGTTTTCAGATAAAATCCTTTGAGTGCAACGCTGAAGATGTTTTATTACATCAATATACTGGTGGTACCACGGGTGTCTCTAAAGGAGCTATGTTGACACATAGAAATATTATAGCCAATATGCTTCAAATAAAAGCGACCTTGGAACCTTACTTAGATGACGATAATCGGACGATTTTAACTGCCCTTCCATTGTATCACATTTTTGCTTTTACGGTAAACATGCTGGCATGCATGTCAGTTGGTTCTCATAATATATTAGTTACGAATGCTAGAGATCTTGATTCGGTGGTAAAAGAATTTAAAAATCATCCTATCAATTTATTTACTGGAGTGAATACGTTATTTAATGCCTTACTGAATAATGAAGGATTTAAAGAAGTTGATTTCAGTCCATTAAAAATTACCGTGGGAGGTGGAATGGCCGTGCAAAAAGTTGTTGCTGAAAAATGGAAAGCGCTAACGAATTGCGAATTGTGCGAAGGATATGGAATGACCGAATCTTCCCCTGTTGTCACTTTTAATCCTATTGATGGAACGGGTAAAGTTGGTACGATTGGAATTCCTGTGCCTTCAACGAGTGTAAGGATTGTTGATGACAACGGACATGTTGTTGGAGCAAATGTGATCGGAGAAATACAAGTGCAAGGCCCTCAAGTAATGAAAGGGTATTACAATAATATAGAAGAAACTGAAAACACGATAAAGGACGGTTGGTTATGCACAGGAGATATTGGCGAGATGGACACAGATGGATTTTTCAAGATTGTGGATCGAAAAAAAGATATGATTTTAGTTTCTGGCTTTAATGTTTTTCCTAATGAAATAGAGAATGTTATTGCTAGCCATCCAAAAGTTTTAGAAGTAGCAGCGATCGGAGTTCCGTCTGAGAAATCTGGAGAAATGGTAAAAGTTTGCATTGTAAAAAAAGATAAATCATTAAAAGAGGAAGAAATAATTGAATATTGCAAAGACCAACTTACTGGATACAAGGTTCCTAAAGTTGTAGAGTTTAGAGACGAACTTCCGAAAACTAATGTTGGAAAGATTTTAAGGAGAGCGTTGAAGTAATGCGGCTTTGCCGCGCAAAATGGCTTCGCCAAGCAAAGCGGCTTCGCCGCGCAAAAATCGTATCACTTAGCAAAGGTTTAAATCTATTTTCTCAAAAAAATGCTTTATTCTTAACTATTTCAGCTGCTTATTTTTATATTTAAATCGTGAAGACCTATTCAAACGTGGATAAATTTATTTTAGGATTTGTTTTCGCATACAACCAAGGAAGTGGTTTATTGTATTTATACGCCCATTTTGAACGCAAATGCGTAAGAAATATTAAGCCCATTGCAGTGATGTAATGGGCTTTGGGTTTTAAGTAGGTTTTTTAGTATCATTTATTCATTCCAACCTCTTTGGTATTAAATCGTCTAATTAAATGTTAAATATGGTTATTGAGTACCAACATTGTTCCATTGTGATTCGTCATAGTAGTGGAAACTTACGACAATTTTGAAAATCGCTATATGAATTTTATAAAAACGAGTCTTTTATTATTCTTTCTAGGAATTACATGTGTCAGTTTCTCTCAAAGAAAATTTACTATCAGTGGATATATTGAAGATGCAGCCTCGGGTGAAAAACTAATCGCTGCAAATATTTTTGACACCAAATCTGCAAGTGGTAATACTACAAACACCTATGGATTTTATAGTTTGACATTGCCTACAGATTCCGTTTTATTAAATTACTCTTATATAGGTTATAAATCTCAGTTGTTAGATTTTAATTTGACAAAAGACACGGTTATAAATATTAGATTATTTAGTGAGGCTACCATGGATGAAATTGAAGTGGTCAGTGATCGATTGGAACGGATTGAGGAATCTTCACAAATGAGTGTGATTGAAATTCCAGTCAAACAAATAAAAAAAATTCCAGCATTGCTCGGAGAAGTAGATGTTTTAAAAACATTACAATTATTACCAGGTGTACAATCTGGAGGAGAAGGACAAACCGGACTTTATGTGCGCGGAGGAAGTCCTGATCAAAATTTAGTTTTACTAGATGGAGTCCCCATCTATAATGTAAGTCATCTCTTGGGTATCTTTTCTGTTTTTAATGCAGATGCCATTAAAAATGTCACTTTGACCAAAGGTGGCTTCCCAGCGAGATACGGAGGAAGGTTATCTTCAGTTTTAGAAATAAATATGAAGGAAGGTAACATGCAAGAATTTCATGGAGAAGGAACCATAAGTTTAATTTCTTCGAAGTTAACTTTAGAAGGTCCGATTATAAAAGATAAAACTTCCTTTTTAATTTCTGCAAGACGGACGTATGCAGATTTAATCTTCAAGCCCATTCTAAAAAACTCTCAACCTGATGGACAAGAGATCGATCCTAAATTATATTTCTATGATTTAAATGCTAAAATTCAACATAAAATTAATGACAAGCATCGATTATTTCTTAGTCTTTATAGTGGTCAAGATATATTTTATAATACTTATACTGAGCCTGATTTAGTTTCTGAAGGAGGAATAGATTGGGGAAACCAAATTGCTGCCTTAAGATGGAATTGGGAAATCAATAATAAACTATTTGCTAACACTACCCTAACCTATAGTAATTACGATATTCAATTTACCAATGCGTTTAGAGAAGGCAGTGGTGACGATGCTCAAAGATTTGAAGCGAGATACTTATCTGGGATAAAGGATTTAGGAGGCAAAATTGATTTTGATTACATCCCTCATCCAAATCATTATATTAGATTTGGTGCAATTGCTACCAAGCATGAATACAATCCTGGAGCATTAGCGTTTAACACAAGAGTAGGTGATATAAATATTGACACCTTAGTTGGTCAAGAGAAATTACAATCTACTGAATATGCCATTTATGTAGAAGATGATATTAAAATGGGTGCATTGAAAGCCAATGTTGGATTGCACTTTTCAGCTTTTAGCGTAGAGGACCAATTTTATACTTCTTTGCAACCTCGGCTTGGTTTAAGATATTTACTAAATAATAATTGGGCGTTAAAAGCTGCTTATACGAACATGACGCAATACATAAATTTATTAACAAGTGAGGCGCTAACCTTACCAACTGATTTATGGGTACCAAGTACAAAACAGATCAAGCCACAAAGATCATGGCAGGCAGCACTTGGTGTTGCAAAAACTTTAAAAAACGATTACGAAATTTCAATCGAGGCATTTTATAAAAAAATGAACAATGTGGTTTCCTATGAAGAGGGATCAAGTTTCTTCAATGGATTCACTAGCAATTGGCAAGATAAAATTACCCAAGGCGAAGGTGAAGCTTATGGATTGGAAGTTTTCTTACAAAAGAAACAAGGCAGAACAACAGGTTGGATAGGATATACTTTGGCGTGGAATAATCGAACCTTTGATTTTATAAATGGAGGTGAAAAATTTCCTTTTAGATTTGATCGAAGGCATGACTTTTCGTTTGTTTTGTCACATGAAGTTTCTAAGGCTATTTCATTTTCTGCTGCTTGGGTATATGGAACTGGAAACGCTATATCATTAAACACCGGAAGATATAAAGATTCTCCTGGTTCAGAAATAGAAATCTTAGGAGACAAAAATGCATTTAGAATGTCAGACTTTCACCGCTTAGATTTATCTATTGAATTCTTTAGAAAGAAACCGAAGTGGGAAAGAAAATGGATAATCAGTGTTTACAATGCATATTGGCACCGTAATCCTTATTATATAATTTCCGATACTGATTTCGATCCTGATACAGGAGAACAGAAAAGAGTATTAAAAGAAATTTCAATTTTACCAATTATTCCATCAATTGCTTATTCTTTTAAATTTTAATTATGAAAAATAGAACGGTCATTCTAATCATATTCATGCTTATAATAATGAGTAGTTGTGAGGATAAATTTACACAAGTTAGAACTTTTGATTTTCCAGAACATGAGGCGAATTTAGCGGTCACATCGTTGATAAGAGAAGGAAAATTTCCTATTATTTACATTTCGCACAGTAAAGGAATTGAGGACAATAGCGAATTTGAAGAAATTCAAAATGCGACTGCAAAATTCTATAGGGACGACGAGCTACGATTTAATTTTTTACCTTTCGATAATGGGAGATATGTTCCTGATATTGTCGTTTCAGAATCTATGGACGATACTATTAAAATAGGACACACCTATACCATTGAAGTCAGTTCTGATGAATACGAGACTACAACCGCGAGTCAAAGACTTCCATTACCGCCAAATATAACTAACATGGAATATACCATAGAAGGAACTGTTAATGACTACGGTGACAAACTTGATTTATTAGAAATTGAAATAGATGATCCTGGAGCAGAGTCTAATTTTTATACTATTGAATTATCAGCAGCAGGCTTGGATCAAAATGGTAATGACATAATTAATGGTGTTTATTATGAAAGCCAAGATTTATTAGTGGAATATGGTTACCGTTATCAATACATTCCCGACCTCACCTTCAATGGAAAAAAATATATTATTCGATTGGGTATATGGCCAGATTGGAAAAACTATTTTTCGTCCATTGATAAATTAGTGGCAAGAGTTAGTACGGTTTCAAGAGATTATTATCTATTTGATATTTCCAAATCACTGAATGAGGAAGCTATTGACAATCCATTTGTGGAACCTGTTCTAGTGCATAGTAATTTTTCGAAAGGATATGGCGTATTTGGATTGATTAATTCGGTTGAGGAGGAGATGGATTGGTAGGCCTCTGTCTAAATCCCTATCCATTGCACACTCGAATGATTCGCCCGAGTTTGTAATAGAGAGGAACTTTAATGGAATTCAGATTAATATAGTTTCTGCATTTTATTCATTAACTAACCCTACCATTCCAACTTCCTGAAAATGACAATGCTTGTCCTCATGAATTAAGTGAAGGTAGACCAATTCTTGTTGAAGTTTTTTAAGACTAAATTCAAGTCCTAAATTGCCTTTTTTTAAATGTTTATCCTTTTCAAAAACTTCAATGGTGTTTCCATCTATATCAGTCATTATTATACCATATTTTCCTTCTTGCAGAATATTTAATTTTACCTTTAAGATATTTCCATCTTGTTTTAAATTATCAATATAGCCGTAGTCAAATTTATTAGATGGATTATTTGAGTCATCTTGGTTATTATCACTGCTTCTTGCAGGAAAACTATTGCAATTCCCAATTTTAGCATTAAGAAAAGAATTCAATTTCGCCTCAGCACCCGTTTTAAATTCAATATAACTTCCTGCCATCATATAAACTTTATTATCCTCTTCCCCATGTATGTATCCTTGATGAGTAATGGTATTAGAAGCCAAAAAGAGTTGATACCCTCTCAGAGTTTCAGTAATTATCTTATTGAAGTAGTCACAGGTTCCATCTGGTAAATCGGCTTCAAAAATTCCTCTCCCATAGGTCGATATTTTTATTTTATTGGTGGTCTCATTTACAATAATCGTAGTTACTTTAACAACAGGAAGGTTATTACCAATCCGTATCCATCCAGGGTGGTTTAAGTCTCGATAGTATACACCAATATCATTACCCACAAATATCTTTCCATCAGAAGTTACATCAATACAATTAACGGGTAAATTTGGTAAGTCTGCGGTTATATTTGTCCAATTAGTTCCTGCATTTAAGGACATAAAAACTTTATTGGAATCTAGCGTTCCCCCAAGTGATACATATACATGATTAGAGTTTGTAGGCTTGATTGAAATCCCTGAAACTCTTAAGCCCAAAGTCGGACTGGATGGGGATAATGGAATCGGAACATAAGTTAATCCATTATCATCAGATCTGCTAAGGACAGCAGTTTGTGGATTATTAAGTCCATTATCACCAGCCATGTAAAGTCGATCTCCGGATGAAGGGGATACTTGAATATCATAATTGGCTCCAAAGCCTAGGACAGATACTGTAACACCATAATTATTAGAAAATAATAATTCCCTCGAACCAATATACATTTCATTTGGACGATATGGATGTGCGAATAATTCTTTAAAAAAATCTTCAGCATAAGGGCTAGGTACTACAATCCCAACAAGTTCATTTGTACTTACAGTCATTCTGGATAACCATTGGTTGGTATTAGAATATAAATATAGATCATTTGCATTGACACTCGTTTCATAACCATCGCAACAGCCGTAATGAAAAAAGTTATCGTAAGCTGTTCCATGGAATAAGCCATTATCTTGAGATCCTCCGGCAATTTTATTATGATCTAAATTGAAAGTGGACATCTTATAAAATTGTGTAGTTCCATAGGTAGCAGATTTATCAACATAGGTATTTCCCTGATTAACAGAATAACTAATTCCCCCATCTGATCCAATAAAAAGGTAATCATTCAATGGATTTATAGCTAAATCTTGGATATCTGGATGAACATATTTACTAATGCCATTTGTTAAATCCGATGTTGCAATTATTTGATTAGTCAAACCACCATCTGTTGTTTTATACAATCTGACTCCACCTGTATAAACTACATTTTTATTTGTTCTTGATGCCACAATACACATGTTATAATTAGGTTGATTTTGAAACATTATAAAAGAAGAAGTGGTGGATCTGCGATTAAAATTTCGTCCTGAATCCGTAGATCTATAGACGCCGTGATAAGTAGTATCAGTCGTTGCAAAGTTGGGCCCCTCCAACAAATAAACATAATTAGGATCAGCAGGCGTAACAGCCAACTCCAATCGGCCGTTTGCTAATGGAACATCTGCAATAGATCGAGTAAATGTATTTCCTTGATCACTGGACCAAAAGACCGAGCTTCCATTAAATCTATTTACAGAAATGTACATATCACTTGTACTTCCGGGTTTAAATTCTATATCATAAGTTACACCAAAATTTGTTCGATTCCAATTTATTCCTCCATCTGAAGATTTGTATAAACCTAATGTAGTTGCCGCAAATAAGATATTAGAATTTGTAGGATGTTGTTTTAAGTCATAACAAAAATAGCTAGCTGTGGGCAATCCAGAATTATATTTAGCCCAAGTATTGCCACCGTCAGCACTTCTAAAAACTCCCGACGAATTTCCACCTGACCAAGAACCCGTTAAAATAAACATTAAATTAGGGTTATTTGGGTTTATAACAATACCAGCAATGGATTGGTTAGAAATATCGTTGGTTAGGCATGTCCAGTTATTGCCAAAGTCAGTTGTTTTCCAAAGTCCTCCTGAAGGAGCACCTATAAAAAATGTGTTAGGATCTGTTGGATGAAAAGCAACCTTATTTACTCTTCCAATTCCAGGTAACCCTAGGACATCTAGATTCGTGTAAGAGAAAGGACCAAGATTAGTCCATTCATTATTAACACCTCTAGCGGAGGCCTCCAAAGAAGTATTTCTTCGTCTGTCATTAACTGCTCGATCTATGTATGGTTGAATATCAACCACATTACCATCTAGATCTATTCTATTCTTATTTTCCCATATCCACCGCTTCCAATGTTTCAATTTGCCATAACCTTCGACTACCTCATTTGGTCCTTTGTCTTTAAACTTTTGCTGAATAATCTGAGCAATTTCATGATACTTTTTATTATCTAAAAGATCTTGATTTAATACTTGTCCAAGTATATTACTGCTACCAAATAAGAGGAAAATAAAAAATGAAATACTAATTACCTTCTTCATTTTATTGCTTTTTCTGGCTTGCTAAAATATCCTCCAATTCCTCTATTTTATGCGCTTGATTTCCTACTAATTCATCTAAGGCTTGAATTCTCTTATTCTGATCAATAACATACAAAGTCAGCTCTTCTACTTTTTCTAATAACTTTTTTTGCATTTCTCCCACCATTACGCCATTGGCTTCAACTTCTGCGGCAGATGGAACACCGGGTAGATGTTTGTGCAGTTCTATATGTGTCTCTATTTCATGAAGAGATTTTAATGGATAATCATTCGCAAATACGTAGTCTGGCCAATTGGCAGAATTCTGAATTCGAAATTCCTCAGCAATGATTTTTCCATTTACGTTTAAAGCGTATCCGGCAGCAACCTCTGTCAATGTATTAATCATGACTTGCCCTGCAGGATTAATTTTAAAGGTTGTCCCTCCTACCGCTGTGCGTATTCTAATTAAATCTTGGTCAGCCTCTTTTGCCTGAACAAATAAAATAGCCGGATTGGGTGCAGCAACACCAATTGATACTTTACCATCAAAATATCCTGCATGTCCAGAAGCATGTCCGCTCCGTCCATATACAGCATAGTCTGTTGCTTTATTGACATTACCAAATAATCCATAATTAGTTCCTGTAGCACTTGCAGATCCATAAACTCCATATCCATTCCCTGCGCCTGTCGATGAACCAAAAACACCGTATTTAATACCTAAGCCTGAACCAATTCCTTGTCCAAAAACACCATAAGTAGCGCCATTCCCTTGCCCTGAGCCTGTAGAATGTGTTCCATATGCAGATGAATTGCCATTTTGTTGTGCATCAACATCTAGTCCGTAAATTGCGGAAGTAGAAGCCGAACTTTGATTAACTAAAATTTTTGAACCAGTTTTCTTTGCGGTTCCATCTGCAGGAATATAAATATACTGACCATTTAATGATGATGTGGTTGTAGATGCAGATGCTTTTGCATAAATATATTGACCATTACCATTATAAGGACCATTAAACGGATCATGTCTGATATGAATTGCGTTGTCAAATTCTGTATTTTCAATTCTAAATTTATCTACACTATTAAACCCTGGAGAAACTCCTACCATTACAGATTTGTTAAGTGCATTATTATAAATTCCATAAGCATTACTCCCCCATTGACTTCCGCCACTTCCTCCCCCAAATGATTGCCAAGCAGAACCATTATGCCATTCAAATTGACTACCATTATATCTTAAAGCTCCTGCTGTTCCACCACCAGTATAGGTTTGAAAGGTAATAGGTCCATTTACATCTAAAATGGAAGCTGGAGTCTCGGTACCAATCCCTACTCTTCCATCGGGTAAAATACTCATCGCAATATTTGTTACATCCATTACAAATTGCAATTTTCCTGCGCCAGGATAAGTACCTAATTTGAAATCTTCTTGGTTGCCTGCAAGGCCTAAAAATCCTTTACGTACTCCATTATTCCAAATACTCATCACTGTACCCTGAATATTGTTGGATTGTAAGCGCATTACTTCGAAAGCGCTGTTTGAGTTATTTACATGGAGTGGGACTAAAGGGGTTTGTATACCAATTCCAACATTTTGAGCAACAAGGAATTGGACTGATGATAATAAGATGATGGCTAGAATTAGTTTTTTCATAAAAGAAATATTTTTAATCTTTTGAATACTAGTCGAAATTGATAATAATAAATAATGTAAAGTTATGCCTTATTAAGGGATTCTTAAAAGGTAAATGTGTAGTTGTGCTTTTTCATTGAGGAATATTGAAGAATTGGTGGGTAAGTTGTAAGTTAATTATGGCTAAAACTGTGTTATTTCTTGATAAATGGCAGTTAACGAGGGAATAGTTCATTTAACTGTGTCTTAGTGAAATAATAATGATCTTACTCTTTGCATTCAAGGAGTAAAGTTCATCTCGGAAGGAGGCCGTAGGCCGACTGGAGAGATGAACTTTGTTTTTTTATTTT